>Ga0163110_10002049_pt1 | contig 10338 bp, 21 predicted proteins | sample CRUFie1St17metaG_FD_108703 | JGI IMG/M metagenome (GOLD analysis project Ga0163110, IMG submission 108703) | Marine microbial communities from the Costa Rica Dome - CRUD Field 142mm St17 metaG | ecosystem: Environmental > Aquatic > Marine > Oceanic > Photic zone | place: Costa Rica: the Eastern...
ATCAATAATGGAATTCACGATGTCACGATCACAAGTGATAACTATACTGAAACTTTTAGAAATGTAACTTTTATTTCAAGCGGCCAACTATCATCAATAGTTAATCAAATTCCAAATGAATACAATCCGTATTCTATTCCCTATACTATGGATCAAATTGACTCATTGGAATTATGGGCTGGAATAGGTTCAATATTATTGTCCTGGGCATTAGTTACCGGGATTATGTGGAGATTAATCAAGAGTTATAACGACTCTAATTATTGTATGGAGGTTCATGGATGACCGAACAACCCCCAATTGTATATAATCAGAAATTTGGACGAACATGGGTTGATTTTTGGACATCAACAGGCGGATTTATTCTATTAATCGTTCTTATCGGCGTTGCCATATATTTTGGATGGGAATATATTGAACTAATTCCTATGTGGGTATGGCCTGCTATATTTCTAACACCTATTGTTTGGACTCCTTTCTTGATGGCTAGAGCTCGGGATCACACCCAATTATTCATAGTGTCGGACGGTCCACAAAAATTAACCGAATACAGAGTAGGTAAAAGGGTTCAATTAGACATAGAAGGGGCCGTTCTACCCTTTTATTCTGATTCAGGCACCATTAGGAGCCTATTAACAGAATTCGACCCATTTACTAGATCAGGTAAAGGTTCAGCACTTGCAGAATTCAACCAATTTGAAATGGCCAGGGACCTCTCTACTCTTGATAGGTTATCATTAGCTTTTAGCGAACACCTAAGAAGCGAGAGAGTGACTCAAGAATTAATCGCGGTTGAAGTTGAAAAAAGAGTAAAAAGCCTTTCAGAGAGATGGATAGGTATAGCAATGGCAACTCTTGAACCTGAAGAGTTAGAAACTGCTCTAAATTTGACGCAATACGAGCATGAAATCAATTCCACAGTCGAAGAGGTGATTGATTTTGAGTAAAGGGCCTTGCATGGAATGGTTACCTCCCACATTTCAAGATTTATTATACCCTGCCGGGCAAATTTATGATCCCGGAAATGGAAGAAAAAGGGAGGCATACGGAACGGGAATCATCACCCTTCTAGGGAGTGCCAGGTCTGCTAAAACTTCACTGGCTTACGCAATAATTGACACAGTGATTCGAGAAACAAAAAGACCTATCTCATTTATTGGATTTCCCGATATAGTAATGACTGCTATGCCTAAACACTGGGAAGGCAGAATATTCAATCCTTCTAACTTCGAGAAGATGCTTGAATTCAAAGGTGCAGTTGTTCTATGTGATGATACGGCCGTGTCATTAAATGCTAGGGATTCAATGACCACCGAATCAAAATTTATGTCACGGTTGGCTGGTATAATCTCTCATAGAGATTTAACCCTTATACTAACTACTCAATCTATGAGTGGAATTGATCTAAGTCTTACAAGAATGACACAGCTGGCCGTTGGAATTAGAAGAATGAGTCCAGGAACCCTAAAAGGTGAGAGGGCAAATTGGGTTCATGAAGTAATTGATGCACAAGAAGAATTGAAGATGTATTCTAAAGATCAAAACCTTCGAGATGTATTTTATTCACTATATGATAATATGATTTGTAAAGCATGGTTCCCCCCCTGGTTGGACAAAAAAAACCGTCCAAAAGAGGCCGACATGCTATCAAAACCATTTGGTTATATGTCACTTGCAGAGCTTAAAGATAGAGTTTTGAGGCCACCAAAATCAAAAAAGAAGAAGAAAGAGGTTGAAGAAGATGCCATCGAATCGTGAATACCAAAGAGAATATGATAAAATTGCAGCTTCAAGAATGAGAGTACAAGGGGGAGGTTTTCCTCTTCATCTCGCATTAGGTCAACCTGAATCACTTCGATTTAGATGGAAATTGAAAAGGATGGGGGTTGAATGTCCTGAATTAGTTAAATTAATTGATGAAATATCATATCAAAAAACTATGTTAGATCAATCTTTAGGTGTAAGATATGCAAGCATCAAAAGACCCCAATCAAAGAAGAAGGTTTGGGGATCGGACTTAATCTGAATTCTGCAGCTCTGAAATTCTACTCACTTCCCTTTCAATTACTGCATTCATGAATTGATTTACATTTGAATAAAGAATAACTTTATCTGAAATTAATTGTTCAATTTTTTCCACCAAAGGCGAATAAATCGAAACGCTACGCCATTTACTCATCGGCTCCCCCCCAATCCCTATCAATGTCAATAGCATATATATCCACTTGTTTAAAATTTGATATCATTTAGAGCTTTAGAGTGAGCGTTAATACTTCGTTCGTCCATTTTTATTCTAGCGTAGTGCTTTTGTGTCACTCCAATGTCTTTATGCCCCACCACGGCGGCAGCTTCTTCGTATCTCCCGCCGCTATCGATTATCCTTTGAACCATAGTTGATCTAAACATTTTACTTGTAAAGTGAAAATCAAAAATATGTTTTAGTCTTGTGTTAATCTTAATTTGAATGGCCGTATATTTTGCATGGTGACTTGGGTACATAAGGCTAGGAATCACCCAGGGCGAAGCATAGCGTTTCGCAGAGGCATATTCTTCTCTCCATTGCATCAAATGGGGGGTTAATTGCGGAGAATAAGCGGCTATTCTGCTTGTCCCGGTTTTGGTATCTTCTAAATGGAATGTATGAGTAGATTGGTCCCAATTATCCCACTTTAATCTGATACATTCTCCGGCTCTCATTCCTGAAGTTGCCAAGATCAGCAAATATATTGCGCATCTTCGACGCCAGTTAACTCCCTTTTGTTCAAGACTCCAATCTATTACTGTTTGAAGTTGTTCTTTACTCAAAGTTTTGATCCTTGGCAATTTTTCCGGGATTCGAAGAAATTCAATTTCTGAATATACTTTTAATTCCAACCATTTGATAAAACGCTTGATTTCTTTATGGGCACGATGAACACTAGAATAAGAATAGTTTTCGAATGCCCAAATTAACCACTCATCATATAGAGCAGCTGTTAATTCTTGGTTTCCTATCCATCTTTGAAGCATATGAATTCGGTTTGAAATGCTTCGTATAGTCTCTTTTTTTCTTCCCCTGGTTATAGTTTGTATGTATTTTTCCTTCCGATATTCCCAATTTGCCATCGAAACCCCCCGTTCATTTGCTAATTCTTACCTCATATATCAGTAAATGTAAGTATATATTATATACTTCATGTGATTTAGCCCAAGATAGCCAAGACATGAAGACGGCGAAAAAACTGGGGGAAGAAAAAAATGATTAGACAAGTAATGTATGTTGAATGCACTTTTTGCGGAGAGATGGAAGAAGCAAAGAGGACAAGAAAAGTATGTCCTTGGGAAGGTAAAACTTGCGAAGGCACTGTTTTGATGGTGAGTAGAATTGAATGTGATACATGCGATTTTGCCGATGACTATTATGATATTGAGGGGTGTCCTAAATGCAACTAAGTAACAATTTAACACCGTCGCAGTGCATCGAGATAGTGGACCCGGAGGGTTCATGCAAAGACGATAACATAGAGCCAGTTAATGAATTATTTGAAGTTGATTTGAATAAGGGTCATCTATGGGTTAATACCCCTCATGGAATTATTAGTATTCACATAGGTTTCGGAGGAATGCACAAAATAACATCATGGTTGCCACATGAAGTTACTATTGCTAAGAAAACATGCAGAGGCAAAATGCAAGTTACGAGTTTAGAGCCCACTTACGAATCGGTAAGAGATTTCAGAGGGGGGGTTTCTCAATGATGTGCGTTATTTGCACTGAATGCGGTCGTTCTATGTCTGTGATCGATGACGGAAAGAACTTCTTCATTGAATGTAAGCACTGTTTAGAGCTACCATTCGTAAAAGTTTCTTCGTTCGTTTCAGCGAAATTCATGGAGGCCTGGGCATGAGAGAATCATGGAAAAATTGCCTACTACGAGTTATGGGTTCTAAGGTATGGGATATTCAAGAACTACAAACTGTGTTTAATCAAAATTGGAAGCAAGGAGCCTCAACTAACGAATTAGTCAATAAAATGCGAGCGATGAAGGAAATACATGTTGTTGGTAAAACTTCAATAGTTCAAGGATGGATAAGGGACCAAAAAATGTCGGGATATAGATTATGGCAAGTTAAAGAAGAATGGAGGTTGCCTGAATGAAGGCAAGGCATACCATTCCTAGAATTCTTAAATTGATCCAAGATAATCAATTACAGGACTTCACAGCTGGTTGCTTGGCAAAATTGTACAACGATAAATACAGAAATTCAGTGTGTTCAAATCAAATAAGCCAATATTTGAGAAGATGGCCTCAATTTCAATCTGCTAATTTTTTGATTAATGATGTAAAATTGTGGTCATTAAAGGAGGGGGATTATTGAATGGTTTGGCTCTATTTGCCGGAGTCGCTGGACTTGATCTCGGAGTTAGAATCTCCATCCCATCTGCGAGAACCGTTTGTTATGTCGAGGGGGAAGCCTATGCCGCTTCAGTCCTTGTGTCGCAAATGGAAAAAGGGGGGCTTCATCCGGCTCCTATCTGGTCTGATGTTGTCTCATTCGACGGCAGACCTTGGCGTGGAAAAGTGGATTTCATCACTGCCGGATTCCCTTGTCAACCCTGGTCTAAGGCTGGAAAACTCAAGAAAACAGATGATGAAAGATGGCTTTGGGAAGATATTGAACGGATCATTTGCGAGGTTCGACCTCAATACCTCTTCTTGGAAAATGTTCCAGGTATCATTGACGGGGGAATTAGTCACATTCTCGGATCGTTGGCCAAGAGAGGGTTCAATGCTGAATGGGGTTGTCTCAAAGCGTCCGAAATTGGGGCAAACCATCATAGAGATAGGGCATTTATTTTCGCCTATTGTACCGAAAGAGGGTGTACTCTTTCCCACTATTTCAGTGATGGATTCTTCCCAAGATGGCACCATGATAAGAAAAGTAGCAAGAGAAAGTCTAGCCAAAGGAGGATGGAGGGGGATAAGTCTTCCATTATGCGTGAATCTTTACCCAACTCCATTGGTGACGGATTCCAAAAACAATGGAGGCCCTGGTTCTCAGAAAAGGCACTACCCTCAATTGAATGCTATAGTTGGTGGGAAACTGAACCCTCAGTGGGTAGAGTGGTTGATGGGATGGCCAATAGGGTGGACCGACTTAGAGCGTGCGGAAACGGAGTTGTTCCCCTTCAAGCCGGAGTCGCCTATTCTGTCCTCATCCAAAGAGCAATTGAAAGAGGTGGTTTGATTTGTTAAAGTGTCCTGAATGCAAATATAACTCATTAAAATTAGTTGATTATAAAATTCAACATAGGCTTGGAGGTTCTGCTTCTAAGAGTTATCAACATGGGTTGTATAAATGCGAAATCTGTAATCATACGGAGGTGTTGGGCGGTGTTATCTGATCTTGACAAAAGAATGGCTCAAATTGAGGCTAGAAGGGACTTAGATTCAATCATTAGTGGGTTGGAGGCTGGTAAGGACTCTGAATGGATTAGAAACGCTCTGAGAGTACTTAGAAAAATTGGTCCTAAATATGGAAGCTTTACCGCGTGCGACATTTGGAAAACCCTCGAAGGTTTGATGATTGCAGAGCCTGAAGAACCTAGATCAATGGCCGCAGTTATCACAAAGGCCAAATCATTTGGATGGATTGAATCGACAAATATGTGGCGCACTTCTTCTCGAAGGGTGAATCATGGTAGACCTGTAAGAATTTGGAAGTGGGTACCATGAATTTCCCTATAGAATATCATTTTTCTATGCCTAACCATTTGACTTTCAAAATTAAACCAATAAAAAAATTATTAGAAAAATTATGTTTTCCTATTGAGGATAAAGTTATTATTGATCCTTTTTGTAATAGAAAACACGGTTATGCAACTCATTACAATGACATTAACCCTAATAATTATGGTTCAAATATTGATGCTTTGGAATGGCTAAAATTAAAATCAAATTCGACGGTTGATATTATTTTATTCGACCCTCCTTATTCTAACAGGCAACTAAAAGAGTGTTATGATAATCTTGGTCTTTCGTTAAATCAAGACATGACCCAAGTTTATTGGTCTAATCTCAAAAAAGAGATTTCAAGAATATTAAAACCGGGTGGAATTTGTATTTCTTTTGGATGGAATACAAACGGTATAGGTAAGAATTTAGGATTTGAAAAAACTAAAATAATGGTTTTACATCATGGAGGCAATCATAATGACACTCTTGTTTTAGTTGAAAAAAATATGCAAAAGAGGTTATACTCATGAATTTTCCATGGGCCAGGGGCGACGGGGTTTGTATCAAAACAATAAGTCTTCCATCGATTCTTCAACCTATTATCAAAGAGCTATCGAATGAGTCAAAATTATCTTCAACAATTGCGGAATTGTTGTGGATAAGATTTGGATCAACAGACATGTTGGCAGAAGAGGAAGAATTGAACATTTTGTTAAAAGAAAAGAAGGCGATCGAAGAAAGGATAAAGCAACAAGAAAATGATACGCTATCTCGAAGAGAAAACAACATTCGAGTTGAACGATTGAAAGAATTAAAGAATGACATAAACAAGTATAGAAGGATCAGAAATCATATGAAAAATAACCCTAATGGAGGATGGCAATATAATAGAGGATATGGTCTTCAAAGGGTTGAAATCGAAATCGCAAAAAGTATGGTTGAAAATTATGGTTCAGAAATTGCATTCATTCAGGAATTTGATTCCTGGATTGAAGAGCAAGAAAAGTTGACTTTAGAAATTGGTCAAAAGGCTAGGAGGAAAAATTAGTATTATTATTATTATTATTTATTTAATTAAATAATTATTATTATTATTATTATTATAGGAGATGAAAAAAATGAAAACAAGAAATAAGAGGAAAGGTGAAATTTGCCAAGCTTTGGTTCTATTATGGATCACTGAAAGCGGAAAAATGAGTTTATATGATATGCTTATGAAACTACAACAAAGAAATAAGAGATTTACTAATACTAAGGCATTATCGATGAATATTAAGCCCCTGGTAACTAAGAAGATATTAATGAGAGTTTCAGAATATCCCAACCCGGAATATGACCTTTACAAAGGGAATTAACCCCCTAAAGGGGGGTTAATGCCTTCGGCATTACCTTCGGTAAGTATAATCATATGTAATTAAATAGGTGTTGTTGATGCCAAGAGTTTAGGTATTAACTATGAGTGACCTATGGAAGCAAATAAGAAACATAAGCGCAACCGTTCTTGTGTTATCCGCCGTATTTTTTGTTCTAAGTATTGGACTAGGTACGACATATGATGTAATTTTCGATCCTGAGCAGGTCGATGCAGACGCAGCAGTTTTGGCAACTGATCCAACCAATTCAACTGGCCTAGATGCACAAGAAGCTCTTGACGCATTTGGCGGAAATATCGATTTCGTTGAAAGAATCGGTGTTTTGGGTATGGTTCTAATCGCACTATCTCCACTCGGACTTGGTGCAATTAAGTACCGTGGAAACGGTGCCAAAGTCATCGACCAGGCAGTTCAATACGCTGTCCCAATCGTTGCACTAATAGCATTCGTAACTATGAGTGACACTGTTATGGAAGTTATCAACGGTGACCGAGTTTGGGAAAACTTCGGAGACGCAACCAACGCATGGATTCTAGGAAACACCGCAGCTCTAGTAGCTGGTATTTCTTCGTTCCTTCGTGGACGCCAATGAAACCCTAGTTAGGAGGGTTTTCATTGAAATCAAGGTCGAGGGGATGGTCAACGGCAGCAATTGTAGCTGGCCTTTTCCTCGGCCTTGCCTTGATAGGGGGGGCAAATCCTGAACCGTTACCGGCTTGTTCTGATGGACAAGACAATGACGGAGATGGAAACATAGACGCAGATGATCCAAATTGCCAAGTATTCGTCGATTTCGGGGTAGCTCCTGAACCCGACATATACCAATATTGTCCTAATTGGGATGATGAATCAACTACTCCGCCCCTCTCAGAATGTAATTAAAGTACACTGAGGGATTAAATGAGCAAAGAGATACCAAAAAGACCAGGTCAAAAATTTAACGGGGTTTTTCCTTCCGTTTTTGCTCTAGCCTTTCTTATGGTTGGAGTCCCAGTATTATCAACATTCATTGTAGAAGGTGCTTTGTATTTAGGAGATTCATCAAAATATGTCTCTGCTTATGATCGAGAAGATGTTATTTTAGGAGGGGAATATCAAAATTCATATCCATTTTGGGTTCAATCAGGTGATGGTGACGACTCAAAATGTACTCAAATTGCAGGTTCTTTAACCGATCCCGGCGGTGCTAATTGTACCGCGTCTTGGAATTTAGCATATACAGCACAACAAACCTATGAAGCAGTTACGGACGGAACAAGATGGCACCAGGGGCTTCCTCATTGCAGCTCTAGCAATGTTACAAGTAATTGCGGGAGTTCAGGATATATAATCGGCCAAAACATAACGGAAAGGCTAGAAATTGATAGAATATTTCCCAATATATATTATTACTTTTCAAATGATGTCGAATTGTCATGCGATGATTCAAGAACCGGTCCTTCGAGAGTTGATTATACAATTACAATTAGCCATATTATGAGAGAACCATTATTTTCCGGAACTAATATTTGGACATATGGGTATTTAGAAAACAGTATGTCGTTTTCAGGTGTAGAAACTTTTGATAATTATGTTGAAGTTGACGATGATCCTTGTAAAATTAGGGCTCAAATTGAGGTTAGCCATAATATTGATTTTATTGAGATAGAAGAATTAACATCATTATTAGATAATTATTGGCAAAACAAAAATGAAACCTTTGGGGTTTACATGACTATCGAATTAAATAATCTTAGAACAAAAAGCGGTTATTCTTGGGAATCAGTTAGCTTCTATAATCCATTTACAATTGGGGCAGATGGTAACCACGAAATGTATCTTGACTTTAATCAATTCAAATTAGACCCTTTTAACACATTTTTGAAATTTGGAGTAATCGGAATGGGGATCGGTTTTTGGTTTATAGCCCTAGCATCAACTCCTTATTGGGACCCTTTCATTAAGAAAGTTAAGAAGAATGGAGGTAATCCATAATGTGGACTTTATACCTTTTAATTGGCTTAACAACTGCCGCAGGTCTTCACGCTGCAAGTGCTAAAAGTGCATTCCAGTCAAAAGCAAAAAGGACTGTTCTAGCTGGTGGAACCGGGGCTTTTTCTTATGGAGTATTTGCAGAGTGGACTTCAACCCTGGATATATTAAACGCTTCATTAAATGGTGATTTGTCTTTCTATGGCTTTGTTTTCGCCTCAGGGTTTTTTGCTTTAATTGGGGTTTGGGGATGGAATCTTTTCACAACCCGCAAATACTTGGTAAGGTGATATAATGGAAAGTGTTGTAATAAATAATAGTGCCCCAGCCAATCAATCAAGCTCTGCAACAAATGGTTTTAACAGAATTATAACCGTTTTACTTTGGATCGTAGGTTTAGCAATATTGGTTACCTTAATTATCGTGGCTTATCTTTTAATTGATAATTGGGATTACATAATTACTTTTTTCACAACTGGTATTATTGGTTGGCTTAACCCTTTTGATGATCCTCAAGACGATAAAGGGCCGGTAGAAACCGCCGTAGGGAATGTATTAGGTGAAAAAGGAGAAACTGCTCTAGGTTTAGCCTGGTGGTGGCCGGGTAACTGGTTCTAAAAATAAAAAGGTGATTAAATGGTAAAAAGAAAAACAACAATGAATGTAGGAACATACAAAACAAGAAAGCAAGCTCTTTCAGCTGCAAGTAATTTTAGAAAAGGAAGTAAAATGGATATTTCAAATCGTTATTCAGTTAGTTATAGGGTTGAAAAGGCCGGTAAAAATACCAAGAATTACAAAGTAGTTTCGACATTAAAACCAAAGAAAATGAAAAAGTCATCCTCAAAACCAAAGACAATGAAAAAGAAATCAAATCAATGGATTTCTTTTAGTGATCCTCGCACATTAAGGTTGAAAGATAGCGAAATCGCCAAAGGTAAAATTGTTTTTGATTCGAAAAATTATCGATGGCGTAGGAAGTGATTCAAATGATTAAGGGGGAAATTAAATGGGGAATAGATCAAGATTAATACGAAATGGGATTTTTCTGCTTGCGCTGATAACGGTTCCCCCTGCCCTGGCCGCAGAAAACCCGCCTTGTGTAGCCTATGCCTATACAACCGATGGTTCGGAACCTCATTATTCTATGGTTTATGACAATTCGTATGTATTTGGAAATCAAATTGTAGTAAAATCAAATTGTAATAATACAACATTGTATGTTGATGGTCAATTCGCTGCTAGTTCACCCTCATCGAAATTGAACACATTCATCAA
>Ga0163110_10002052_pt1 | contig 10332 bp, 9 predicted proteins | sample CRUFie1St17metaG_FD_108703 | JGI IMG/M metagenome (GOLD analysis project Ga0163110, IMG submission 108703) | Marine microbial communities from the Costa Rica Dome - CRUD Field 142mm St17 metaG | ecosystem: Environmental > Aquatic > Marine > Oceanic > Photic zone | place: Costa Rica: the Eastern...
AACCTCATTGATTTTATTGTAAACCTTTGGGCATAATAGGATATTCCTGCAACTGGCAACACTCTGTAGGGAAAATTAGTTACACTATAGCCAATAGACACTATTAGAAAAACTATCCTGGAAGATGCGCCGCCAGACTGACGCGGTTATCTACATCCAATTTGGAATAGATCGACTGCGTTTGGTTACGAATTGTGGAGGGTGCAACCCCAAGAATGCGAGCGGTTTCTTTATGGCTTTTACCCTGTGCCAAAACTTCGGCAACAGCCTGTTCTCGTTTGGTCAAAAGATCGAAACTTGTGAGCGGCCGTAATGTGAGTTTATGAAGCCCCATAGAATGTTCACCAGAAGCCGCCTGACTCGCCACCATCAAATTTAAATCTTTGAGCATATGATACCCCGGCTTTGCCACAATATCTCTCAAAGATTTGGGTAGGCGCTCGCCATCCCAATTGGGCAAGTGCTCACTGAGATGATCCTTGAGGTTTTGTAGTCCAAGGATACCCCGCCCATCTTCATTTACAAAAATAGTTACTGTTTGCGAGTGGGGCCTTGGAAGGTGCTCATTTGCAGTCAATTCCATCGCAATAGATAATTGATCAACGGCACATTTAAGAAATACGCTTTCATCCTCGGACCAGTTTTTAGCCAACTTTCCTCCGCGATAACTTGAAAGGTAAAAAGACGCCAACTGACCTGGATTAAAGCGCATGGCCGTTGCCATTTTATTGAGCCCATAACCATCGGACAGCGCCATCATACCCTCTGTCTGCTCTGATCCCGCCCGATCATATGTTGCCACCCGATTGGGGTCAGAAAGAACGCTCATTGCTAGCAAATCTTGCTCGGACATATTCTGCCAGTCTCCATAGTATTTTTCTGGAAGGTTTAATGTAGCATTTGCATAAATTTCAATATCTTGTGCGCTCAACTTAGCCCATCCGTACCAAGCACAATCAAACCCGATGACGTTAGACAAATGATCTATAGCCCAACCCGCCAGCTCCTGAGCGTCCGCCTGTGTTGCACGTGCATTCATTTCTGAGACGAAGTCAGAAAAGATTTCAACACTGCTAGTCAACGAATATGTCCCCCCATCCGTTGAAGATATATTATCTCCATAACTTTTCATCCCCAGTATATGCAGAACCAGGCAATTTTCCATCTTTTTCGAAAGCTTTTAAAACATTACGCATAATTGTCCCAACATTGTTTTCCCCGCCGTGACATGGAAGTGCCTGGCTCCATGCAATTGATCCTGCCGCAAAAACTGCACCATCATTAGGCGTATTGAAAAAAATCATATCCCCGCGCACCTGCGGATCCTGTGATCCACCACGCCCGGGAAAGGCATAAGTGATTTCCTCAGAGACCAGCGGATAGTTGTCGGTGTGCCCGCAACTGGATGCAACCAAAAGTGTGTTTGGCGGCGTGCCAAGCGCGAGATCGTAGCGGTCAAGCTCTATACCCGCCGCACCACCTTGGGCCAACCCAAATTCACCAATTAATTCTTCATCGCCAATGCCTTCGAAAATCCATGCCACACGTTTGTGGAAACTATCAGGCATACGTTCAAAGGCTTCGGACCGGTCCATACCTTCTGCTGTAAAGCCGAGACCTACAAGCTTTTGTGGTGGTCTCCCCCGGGAGCGCCAAAGGCCCGAACGCTCTCCTGTATTGGCAAGATATCCCTCTCCAGCCTCTGCCTGCCATGCGCGAGAACCAACATCTAATTTTCGAACTTCAATACAAGAGCTGTCATCGGGGCAAGTCGCTGTTACCCAATAATATCCATTTCCGCCAATATATAGAACGCGACCTCCCTCAGTGAGATAATTTTCTGTAGCATCGAGCATTTGTTCCGAATAATACTCCGGGTGGGTAACATTGATAACTGCTTTATATGGGCTAAGCGCCTCCAAACCTTCTCGGTGCACATCGTGGTCAGTGATCAGATCGTAATCAAAACCTGCATGTTCTAACCACCAAAGAAGAGATAGATCTGCGGGTAACGCCCAGGGAAAGGTCATGCCTGCCATACGATAACCTGGTCTTAAATTAATAATGGGTCGCTTCCATGATGAATAACACACCCCTGCCCCGTCCGTATGATGATCGTACGTGGACAGCCCAAATTCCTGCAGCTTTTCATATTCGATATCCTCGGCTGAAATAACCGGCGTGTGGGCCACAATCGCCTGCGCGATTTGGGCCTCAAAGCTTAAATGTTCATTGGCATAGGCAAGGTATGTAAATGTCGACATCTGCACCGCTATCCGGGCTCTAGGTTTTGCAGGGCGCAGGATGACAGGTATGCGATCCACATGATCCCCAGCCATGACCTTGAGAGCATATACTCCAGAGCGTAACGAGGCTGGCGGTGTCCAACTTATCGTGGTTTCCCAGTTACAATCGGTCAGAGCATCATCATGAAAGGCTACGCCACCATATTGATCAGGATTCAAGCGAAAACTGTCATCTCGCCCTGTCCAATTCCAACCGGTCATAGCGCGAACGGGGCGATTAACGCCAATGGCATCCAATTTATTGGGTCCTGTATCCTGGATCACATTGCCAATTCCCTGATCGGTATACCCAGCTGTCGTATCCCAATATGCTAGTGCTCCAGAAGGCACAGTTCCTTTCGCAATATTAGCCATATCTGCGGCCGTTAAGGCCCGCTCCATGATGCCTGATCGGTCTATTTTTCCGTTATAGAGCAACGAGACAAAATTACCGCGTTCGGGATTATGTTCCTGCGCGCCTGCGAGATAGAAATCCCCTTCAGAAGCAGCAGGTTTAACGCGCAGTGTTTCCACGACATGACAATTATGATCATAGGGTGTAACAGGCCCAATGTGCGAATTCCACGCGTTTTGTACGTTGATTTGAATTAATCTCGCCTCTCCTGTTACCGGATCATAACTTGCCCCAGCTAGTACCCAGACCTTGGGAACAAGTGGAATATCCGCAGTCACCTGATCGACATTTTTTCCGTCACCAACCCAAAATTCAAGCCTCCCCTCTGGATTAATACCAAGTCCATAACCTTTAGAGATATTCACATTCCACGAACCCATAATTGTTTGACGCGCTTTGCCAGGCAAAGAAGGCCAAATAAACGCGAAAACGCTAAAAGCACCCTTTGGGGACAAAAGCGCATGCTCATCCGTTACCCGCGCAAAGGAACCGTTCTGAGTATATTGGCGCTTAACACCAATACATTTTGGCAAATCAGTAGTGATAGGTTCCTCAATAAAACCTGGACCCTTGGGGTTATAATCCCCATGTACAAGACGGACGATTTCAATTGACGCTTCCGTTGTGCCTTCGGCAGAAATTTTGAAATCAACCGTTTGTGTTAGCTTTGCAGCCAAAGGATCAGAATATCCAAAAAGGCGGATATCAGTCATTTTTAACTCTCCATAAGGTCATTGACACGTAAAATAAATACAGCGTGATAGGCATCATTGAGATCGTCATATTCACGATCGTCCACAACGCGCGGTGATAGTCCGCGCACACCAGAAACAGCCATAATGCGATAACGCTCTTCTCCATCTTTGAGACGCATTATCACATATTTATCTGCCATCTCACCGCGTCTGAAGTAGTTGAGAACACGCGCAAGATTATCGGAATGATGGCCCAAAGGATCTGCTTTATGTTCTGCAATCAGCGCTGGTGTGATAAGAGACTTGAGCCGTTCTCTAAGGCGTTTGTTGAACCGGCGGTAAAATAGCTCTTGTTTGTCTTGTACTTCAATGGCTTCTTCTGGCATCGCCTCTCCTCCTTTTTCAGTCCTTTGGGCACGACGTTCCCCGGATTTGCGTTTTCTAAAATCTCGGAATTGATCCCGCGCACCAGTGAGACCTTCGCGCGCAAAAATCGTCACAACCAGCATAATAACGGCTACTAAAATGATGCGCAGCGGACCCAATTCAATTAAACCTTTGTCAATAATTGTTACGATAGCAGCACCCACTGTAGCACCTTCGGCACGCCCGAGCCCACCAATCACCATCATTGCAAAAAGTAACAACAGCTGATCTAGCGAAAAGATGGTTGGCGAAATCGATTTGAAATACATCGCGTAAAATGCACCAACCAATCCAAGCGCGGATGAGGACAGGACAAAAACCATTAGGCGTGCACGCCGAAAATCAATACCCACCGCTTCAGCAAAGGCTTCATCCTCGCGGCCTGTTTTTGCAGTGCGCAATAATAGCCCAAGACGCTCTGAATTGATCAGCCGCCACAATAATAAAGATCCAAGCAACAGGGAAAACGCACCGGCGAAACCCAATAGCAGCCCTGGCCTTTGTAAAAACCAATCTTCAGGAATGAAACTATCAACTTGCGTGATCGCGCCACTTGTTTGTGTTAAGCTGCGTAACTGGCTTACATAAATCCGGCAAATTTCAGCAACTCCCATTGTTAACAATGCGTAATAAAGTCCATCTAATCTTGTTGAGGGTGCTGCTAAAATACTTCCAGCTAAAAATCCAACCAATGGTCCAACCAACAACATAAAGGGCCAAGGAAGACCCAGATAAACGTTTGATGCTGCAGCCAGATATCCAGAAACACCAACTACCGCCAACGTTGCCAGTGAAAATATCCCTGCTGTACCTATAATTAGTGTCCAGAGCACATTTATGGATGCATAAATACAGAAAATTGCAGCCACGGAGATAAGCGAATTAGAGAGGAATGGTACGGTAAGAACAAAAGCTAGAAGCCCAATGGACCACCAAAGAGGTTTTTTGTCATCTAGACGACGCTCTCGCTTAAGTGTTTTGGGATTATATTCATCACGCCACTTTAACCAGTGTCGACTAGTGAGAGGCAATCGTAATCGATTTCGCGCAAGCGAGCCATCAGGTTTTAACTTATATTCCCAAGGTCGACGACCAACTTTATGATATAATTTTTTAGTCATTCGCGCGTAGCGTCCAAAAGTCCACCAATTCCGCGTGGACGAAAAATTAGCACTAAAATGATAAAACTGAACCCTGCAAAATACACATATCGCTGTCCCAAAAAGGGAATTGCGCCCACAATCGCTTCAATGAAACCAATAAGAATTGCTCCTACTACTGCGCCACCTACAGACCCAAGTCCTCCCAGTAACGCTATGGCAAGGCCTTTTAAAAGTGGTATGACGCCGGCAGTTGGGCTGACAAAAATTGTTTGGCTCAAAAGCGCTGCCGCCATACCGGCCAATGCGCCGGTCAACATTAGTACTGGTAGAGCAGTAGATTGGCGCGAAATTCCACAATACGCTGCGCCCTCATAATTTTGCATCATTGCTCGAACTTCTAAACCACGCCGGGAAAAACGTAACCATGCTAGAGTGGCAATAATGACAACGGACGCTCCAATGATTACGCCAGCCTGATCATATCTAATCTTCGTTTCCCAAATCTCCCAACGACCAAATCCAAAAATTTTGGGTAGGCCACGATTTCTAGGTCCAAAGTACCATAAAAGAGCCTGCACCGCTCCAATATTTAATGCCAAAGTTATTATGAGGCTTCGGACAGGATAATTTGGTTTGTCATGGATTGGCAAAAAAGCCAATAAATATATGATTATCCCACAAAGCGCTCCAGCTAAAATAGCAGAGCCAATCAAAGTGCTTGCAATAATTATAGTTGCTAACGTGGTTTTTCCGAAAGCGGCAATAATTATAGGCTTCAACGCCCCTGTCACAATCCAAGCAGCATAGCCTGACGCTGCAAAAGTTGCTCCATGCGCCATGTTTATCATGCCCACACTTGACCATAAAATCGAAATACCAAGCGCCATTAAAGCATAAATTGAGGCTAGATTAAGTGCATATACTATAAGCCCCAGATCCATTAGTTTAAGTCCACATGTCCAATATCTCCGCGCATGCGACCCGCATGCATCCCAAGGATCCGGTCGGCCCGACCACTTAGGAGGCTGACATTTTGTTCTGCTATGATCATTGCCCCATTAACTGGAAGCGCCCAAAGCGCATCCATCACACGCTTCGATACTTTCGGGGCCAATCCGAGCGCGGGTTCATCGATCAAGTAAAGCCGCGCATCGCTCATTAACATGCGTCCCACGGACACCATACGCCGCTCTCCACCCGAGAGTTTCCCTACTAAACTGTGCTGCAAATTGCGCAAGGGCGGGAAGACTTCGAAAACCTCTTCGATACGCTGACGTCTGTTGCGCCAAGCCGACTTTGTATGCGCACCACATTCAAGATGCTTGCGCACGCTCAAACCCGGAAAAATCGCATCGCCCTGCGGTGCTACGCCAATTCCCTTTTTAACCAAAGCAGCAGTGCGCCGGCCCGCCCCAAGAGATCGCGTTCCCCCAATTTCTTCACCATTTAATTTAATTGATCCCTGTTGCCATCCAGTCATATGTGTTATCGCGCGAAACAGAGTGGTTTTTCCGTGGCCGTTCAATCCCACTAGGCCAATGCGCTCGCCTTCGCTCACAGTGAAGTCTATTTCGTGTAGAACACGCAGTGGTCCGTATCCCGCCGAGAGTTGATTAATCCGAAGAATATCAGGCATCTATATTCTCAAAATAGGCGGCCTTCACCCGGGGATTCAAAAATATGTCTTCCGGCGTTCCTTCAGCAATCACTTCTCCTAAATCTAAAACAACAGTGCGATCGGCAACTGCAGCCAAAAGTTCAAGGCGATGTTCGATTAGAATCACACCTATGCGATATTCATCCACAAGACGGCGAATTATTAGTTCCAGCTCATCAATCTCTGCATTAATCAAACCTGAGGCCGGTTCGTCCATCAAAACCACCTTGGGTCGACGCATCAGAAGGCAAGCCAAGATCAATTTCCTACGATCAAACGCATCAAGTGCTGCCGCAGGCATTTCCCAATTCACTGTCAGATGGGTTAAGCGTGCCGCCCATTCCGCATCGTGACGACTCAGGTAGGGCTTCCATGCCTTGCGTGTAGCCCGAAAGGTTTCCGCCACACTGAGCGACATAGGAACAACTGGGCTTTGAAAGGTGCGTCCGAGTCCGCGCCGTGTACGGTTGTAAAATCCTAGGCGGGTGATGTCTTCACCCTCCAGAAACACCGAACCCTGATCACTTTTATACCGACCGCAAAACACTTCGAAAAGAGATGTTTTTCCTGCACCATTCGGGCCGACAAGGCCAAGTAACTCCCCGGAGTTGAGCGACAGGCTCACGTCGCTCAAGATCTTTCGGCCCGCAAGAGAGAGGTCAAGTCTCTGACACCCGAACAGCACGTTTTCCATCGCTTCAGATCACAGCCCCAGACTACATCCAAGGCGCAAGTCTGAAGTCACTTTCCGCAAAGGGTGATGGTGCTATAATCCTATGCTCATCATCCTGTACTTGGAAAAAGAGATGGGCCTGCCCCGCTTCTGGATCTTCCACCATATTGGGATAGCTAATTCCCGAATTAGTATCTGGGTCGATTTTATAAAACCCGTTGATTCCGCGATATTCGATATTGCGGATGTAGTTCCCCACCGCATCGAAGTTTGACGGGTCTCCAACAGATTCCCACGCATCGGCAAGAATGTTCACAGCGTCATATCCTCCGCCTGTATACACCATGCCCATTATGCCAGGATACTTGGCCTTATATTTTTTGCGGAAAGCGGTGCCCGCTTCATCGGCATAGACGCCGTAGACAGTACCCCAGACCATACCTTCGCCCGCGCCTGCGGCAAGATCCAAGAATTCCGGCTGAGAGGGGCCATATTGCAGATAAACAAGTGCTCCAGGCACAGGATCGTATGCATATTGCTGCGCAAACGCTGCAAGTTCTGCGGCAACCCAGTGATCAATCATGATCGCACCAGCGTCCGTTTCCTGCAAAGCGCGGATTACAGGAGCCCAGTCCTGTACTGGAAATTGAATATCTGTGATGGCAGCAACTTCCCATTCACCATTAGTTTGAGCAACAGCTTCTTGAGTGGCTTGGGAGATTAGCTGCGTATAACTGATCTGCCCTTGAACAATATGAACTTTGTTGTTTTTAGGTTCCCATTGACCTGAGGCTTTGAGGTCAGACATGAACCGTACAAAGCCAGTACCATACCATTTTTCTGCTACATCAAGTTGGAATACATTGCGATATTTTTGTGGATCGCCTTTGTAAAGATCAACGTTAACCGTTGATGTATTGCCATGCACATAGGGAATGCCAGAGGGTGCAGCTGTGTCCATGGCAGGTTGAGGGATTATGGTAAACGCTGAGGCAATGGCATGCGCACCTGCTTCAATAAGCGACTGAAAACCAGCTACATTACCTTCAGGCGACAACATATCAAGGTCAATGATCTTGGCCTCAAGCGGACGACCCAAAACACCACCTTTGGCGTTTAGCTCATCAATGGCCATCATAGCACCGTTGGTCCAGTCCTGGTGATCGGCAACCCCAACCGGGCCTGATTGCACGGCCGGTATACCAATGACAATTGGCTCTGCTGCAAAAGCAGCTGAGGCAAGTGATAAAACAACGCCAATTGCAGCGCTGCTGCGTAAAAATAGTCGTCTAGATTTTGTAAACATAATACCTCCAAGTTTTCTTATTCAGGGAATAATATCAAAATCCATCTGTCTATAATGCAAATGCACTACGGCAAATGAGAAAATACGCTAGGCGAAATAAAAAAGATTTATTGAATGAATATCTAAAACCTTAACAAATATTGCCTCGTAAGAAAGATATGTAATTGGGCCTGCAAGTACTACCAGAAGTAACTAACTTTGTCACAATTGTGTCACAGGGAGAGATCCAAACTGGCAAAAATCACAATATTTGAGAAATATGTAATAAAAAAGCTCAGCCTCAACGTAAGGCATTATATATATGGGTTTTCTCTTATTTTCCGTGGTGCCCGGGGGCGGATTTGAACCACCGACACGAGGATTTTCAGTCCACTGCTCTACCCCTGAGCTACCCGGGCAAGGAAAAGCAATATGCTTTGGGTGCGATACTACTAGGGCGTCACGCTTCTACTGTCCAGAGAGATTTTTGGTAAATTTTTGAAATACGAAATTTAATTTTTAATCTTTTTTTCTATAAAAGAGATAAACCGTGACCTAGCTGTAGGTAAGTGTTGCATGCCAAATGAAATCAACACTTTCTTTTCTAAAAAGAATTGGGATACTTTTAGACCGTCTAGAATATCTTCAAGCGAATTAAATTGGCCGGTTGCTGCTTTTGGGAAAGGTAGTAATTTAGATACCCACTCACCAGCAGCAGCTTGAGAAACAGCCCGGCCAGATTTAGGCGAAATAAACTTTAAGTCGTCTGTGGAACCAGTGACCGCGCATTTTCCTAAATCCAATCCAAAGCCTAGGGTTTCTAAAAATTCTAATTCCCACTTGAAATAACCAAGCGTCCAAATATCAGGAAATTGCAGCAAATCGAAAAGATTTTCCGAACTCTTATAAAACTCTTTATAAACCTGCCCAGTTGGGAAAAATCTATTGATCAATGTTGCAGATGATAGCATACCTGCTAACAGAAGACGATCATTCATAACGTTCGCGGTTCTAGATCTAATCAGTTCAACTTGAAAAGAACCCAGATGCTCCTCCAATCGAGCTTTCCAAGTTAGATCTAATTGAGCGCCGATCTGTAATATAGGCTTCAGCTTCTTTGACTGCCCACCTCTTACGACGCCACTAAATTTTCCATGATCTGGTGTAAAAACATCAATGATTAGCGACGTTTCTCCAAAAGGTCTTGTAGCAAGTAGAATTCCTTTATCACGCCATTCCATGGAAACGTCCTTAAAATTTATAGTTACAAGTCACTTTACATGTCATCGAGAAAAGGATCACCTTGGCGTGACTCTATTTCGATAATCCAAAGATCCCTATCTCTAGATAGTTGTCTTGATAACAATTCGTCTAATTCCTTTTCGTCTCCACTGTGAGATTTTGACCAATGGTTTATATTTTTTTCTAGGGAGAAAGATCTTTCAAATAAAATCGCCCTACCATTTAATTTGTTTACTTTGACGATAATCGAACCAGCTGAGTCGTCTCCGTGCGAAACTACAAAAGCCGGCACTCCCATCAAATTTAGTCTTTTAATATAAGCTTGAACCCAGAATGAACTAGTCAGGCGCGTCATACGTTGCCATCTCTGAAGTCTAGGCCCATCTCTGCGTATCGTTCTGTTTCTTCCATCCACTTTTCCCTAACTTTCAGTCTCAAAAACAGATGAACCTTAGTACCCAAGAATTCTTCAATACTTAACCTTGAGGCCATTGAAACAGCTTTTATAGTTTCTCCTTTTTTCCCTAATACGATTCCCTTATGGCCTGACC
>Ga0163110_10002053_pt1 | contig 10330 bp, 7 predicted proteins | sample CRUFie1St17metaG_FD_108703 | JGI IMG/M metagenome (GOLD analysis project Ga0163110, IMG submission 108703) | Marine microbial communities from the Costa Rica Dome - CRUD Field 142mm St17 metaG | ecosystem: Environmental > Aquatic > Marine > Oceanic > Photic zone | place: Costa Rica: the Eastern...
ACATGTTGCTGGTAGATCAACTTTTGGAGATTTATCGATAACATTACATGATCCCATCGCTCCATCAGGTGCACAGCAAGTAATGGAATGGTGCCGAACCCACTATGAATCTGTATCAGGTCGAGCTGGTTATGCAGATTTCTATAAGAGAGACGCGCAACTTAAGCTGGTCGATCCTATTGGTACAGTTATTGAACTTTGGGATATGAAAGGATGCATCCTTACTTCGGTTGGATTTGGTGACCTTAGTTATGGTGATCCTTCAATGCTCGAGATAAGTTTGGGAATTAAGTTTGATAATTGCGTGTTGCAATACTAAAAAATATCAATATAATTTTATACAAGTATCGCAAATCCTTATAATATACTATATAGGGATTTGCTTTATTTTTATTTAAGCTACCCTCCATGGAGATTTAATGAGTAGAAAAGGAAACAAAGTATTTGCCGGCCAAGATGCGGAAGGCAAAGTAGGCGGAGATTGGCAAGGCCCATCCCACGACATTCTTCAAGACACTTTTGGTTTAACGATTCCAACAGAAATAGCACCACTCCCTTCAAAAGGGGTGGTATACCCAGAAGGACACCCTTTGCATCTAAAAGAATCTGTTGAAATAAGAGCTATGACAGCTAGAGAAGAAGATATTTTAACAAACCGAGCCTTTATTAAGCAAAAGTCAGTTATTAATGAGTTAATTAAATCTTGTCTCATTGACAAAAGCATCGACCCTAATGATTTACTTTCTGGTGACAGAAACGCCATCATGACGTCAGTAAGAATTACCGGGTATGGAGCAGATTATTCTGTCGACGTTGAATGCCCCAGTTGTGGCGAGAGATCAACACAGACTTTCGATTTAGCTGGTTTGCCAATCAAAAATTATGACTCCGATCCAGTTGCTGTCGGAGCAAATGTTTTCGAAATGACTCTACCCGTCACAAAGAAAAAGGTAAGATACAAATATCTTAATGGCCATGAGGAAAGAGAGTTGTCAATCATAGAAGAGCGCATGCGCAAAAAAGGTATTGACAGCAAAAACTTAATTACTAAAAGATACGCAAATCAGGTAGTTGCTATCGACAATGTCGACGACAAGATCAAGATTCAAAAATTTTGCCAAAACATGCCAGCCAGAGACTCTTTAGCGCTCAGAAAACACATGGACAAAAACGAGGCTGGAATTGAAATGAAAGCTCATATGTCGTGTCCAATGTGTTACGAAGAGTCGGAGGTGCGCCTTCCAATTGGCGCCAACTTTTTTTGGCCTGACACCGAATGATACACAGGTATACCTTGAACCGATTTTTTATCTAGTATACTATTTTGGAATAACTTACGCAGAGGCATACAACATGCCAATCTGGAGAAGAAAATGGTTTTTAGACAGGGTAGTCGCCGAAATAAAGGCTTCAAACCAATCTAAAGGCCAATCAAGCAGCGAAAGAGGATTATCAAGCAAAATGCGACCAACTGGTCCGCAAAGAACAAAGCGATTTACATAATTAAAAGATGGATATTTAAAAAACTAAAATGTTCGGGAACATATTGCATTCACGTAAGTATGTTTTCTTATAATAAACGCGTAAAGGTGAAAGATACCAGACCCGAACCGGTATCAAGTAACCGCCTGCCTACCATCAATATTTAAATTATGAGTATCAACAGAAACAACGATAAAATGTTTGAAGGCTTGGTTGTCTTAGAATACCTTGAGCTTGGAATAATGCCGTTTTATCCAAAAAATCCAGAAATAGGTACAACTGACCGGAAGGCAAATAGAAAATTCCGAAAAATCTGGAAAAAAGTAGCAAGACAAATAGGCATATATGATCATGTCTCAACCCCTGGTCTTAGGCCTGGTAGTATAACAATGTATACAAGAAAAATGATTGTGCACCGGTGGATTAAAAAAAGGGTACTCGCCAAGTATAATAACAATCGAGGTGATTAATCATGATCGATAGTTTAAAAGCAGACATTGGTGATTGCTGTTATTTTTTAACAAGAAACGAAAAAAGAATCAGATTTGGTACAATAGTTGACACGTACCCTGCAGAATCTGCAGTGCTAGTAATGGAATCTGGAGATAGTAAATTTTTTACCATCTGGGAAAAAAATGCCGCTTGGAACGAAATTGAATTAAAGGGGCAAAAATGGGAACAGCCGCATAATTATAAACGTGACATTCCGGAGGAAAAGCTCAATGAAAAAAAGTCTTCTAAAAGAATCAGTAATGTTCGTGACGGGAAGAAGAAAAGATCTCCGCGTAAACGGGCCAAAAAGAATGGTGGAAGCGTTTCTAAACGTACTCGTCGCAAGTAAGGATCTTTACGAAGCGATCGAGGAAAAAAACGTTTCAATGAAAGAATTGGTTACCCTGATCGAGCATAAAGAAGAGCTTGCGAGTGTATACAAGTCGAAAACCGGAAAAGATTGGCCACTGTAATTTTATATTTGGGAATACTTATTATATATTAATGATGGAGTATTCTGAATATGGACCCAAGTCAATTAGACATTGCAAATCAGCTGAATAGCACGATTGAGTCTGCAAACGCAGGTGTCACAAGGCTTGGAGAAAATTTAAGCACTCAAACTGCGGTTGCTAACGACTTTTTTTCTGCATTTGATGGCGCTGGCGAAAGCATGAATAAAATGGCCGGCGCCGGCGGTTCTCTTTCCGATCAATTAATGGGCGTAGCAGAATCGTCAGGTAAAGCCGGCAAACAACTAGGCTTCTCTGGCAAGGTGGCTGAATTTGCCCAAAAATCGTACGCTTCTTTGCAGATTGTTGTTGATCGCGTGGCTAGCTCACTAAAAGTCATGTATAACTTCCTTACGATGAGCTTTGTATATGACATGCTCGCCGAAAACTTAGACAACGTAAGGCAACAGGCCGGATCGGCCCACGATGCAAACGAACAACTTGTCGCACAATTCGGCCGACTTAAGAATGATCAAAAAGTATTTAGAAGATTTATGAACTCCGCGTCAGCGGATATGGAAAAATACGGGAGATCTATCGGCAGTGTCTTTGGCATCGAAGCCGGCGAAGTTTTAAAAGGTTTCCTAGGCAAAGTTGAAGAACTAGGTGTCGGTGCAACACGTTTCATGAAGAAAATGAGGGGTGCTGAGGCTGAAGTAATATTGTTTAACGAAGCGCTTAATGTCTCCACCGAATCCGCAGCTAAATTGGCCTACAAATTTGAGGATCCAAAACAAGCCTTGCGAGAAATGGCGGTGGGTCTCGTCGGAGGTGCACAAAGTTTAGGTGTTAACATTAAGGAAGTTGGAAAAAACTTTGATGCCGCGATTAAGGACGTCAAAAACTTCGGATACATGACAAACAAAGAACTTATTGCAACAACGCTGTATGCAACCAAACTCGGCATGGAAATGTCTGAGCTAGCCAGCTTTGGAGAGGGTTTTGATTCATTTGAATCGGCAGCTGAAAAAGTTGGAAAATTAAGTGCTATGTTTGGTATTCAGTTAGACACCCTAGACATGGTTATGGCTGACAACCCAGCAGAAAAAATGGACATGCTTAACAAGGCTCTAAGGGATTCTGGAAGAAACATTCAGGATATATTAGCAAATCCAAAAGAAGCTAGATATTTGGCTGACACTCTTGGGATGACAAACGACCAAATCCAGAAATTAGCCGCTTCCGATATGGATAACTTTGGTTTTTCCGATGCTTTTAAAGCGGCCGAAGACGCGAAAAAGTCGCTGACAGAAAAAGAGGCTTTGAACGTGCTAGCAAAAGAAATGAAAAAGCTTCGAAACTCGATGTCTTCGACTCAGCAAAAATCCAAATCGTTCTTCGGCGCGTTTAAGGAAGGTTTTGCAAAAGCAGCCGCAAAAGGCGGAGTGTTTCATAAGGTGACTAAAGCCTACATGGACACCCTGGGCAAATTTCATTCGCTCGGTGCTAAGGTCTACGGATTAGTATCAGGTCTGTTTATGAATCCTTTAAATAGGATCGATCCAAAAACAGGAAAAATAATCGGCACTGCCCCGCCGGCTCCTCTTCGAGGACTAGTCGAACCCTTTCTAAAATATTTCAAACAAATGGGTGACGCAGTCGACAAGGTAAAAGGAGTATTGTCAAATGATGAAGGTACAGGTGTTTTTGATGTTATTAAAAAAATCCTAAATGGAGAGGAGATTCCTGACGATTTTAATATATTTGAAATGATCATAAAACCCTTTGAAGACGTCCAAAAACCAACTCTTCTCACCCCGGAAATTCGAAAGGGCCTAATTAAGGTTGTCAGACTGCTTGGTTTTGCTATAGCTGACGCATTTGAATATGTCGGTGACGCTGCTGTAAGATGGGTAGAAAAACTTACCGCTCCAAAAGATGTAAAAAAGAAAATGGACGAGGAAGAGCCAACCCTGATGGGCACCATGGGCGAAGTTATAGGAAGAATTCTTACCGCCATGTGGGATACATTCGGCCAATTGGCATATGCCGGCGGCGGATTAATGGCGTGGTTCAAAGGTGGAGAATTTAACGGCCGAACAATTACCAGAGAAGAATCGCTGTTTGGGAGAATGACAAAATCCCTTAAGTCAGAACCGGATGCATACGTAGAGCCTAATATGTTCGGTGCGATTGGGGAAAAAATAATGGTCGCCTTTTCAAATATGTTGGGTTTGGAAGGGGTGGAAGAAACACTTCAAGTTAAAGGGGCTTCTTTTGGTAATAAATTTGCCTTCTTCGTTGAAAACGTTAAGCTGAAGTTTTATGATTCAATGATAGGTTTTGGAACGGCTATTCGCGATTTTGCTCAAGGGGAAGTTGCAAGGATGGATTCAATGGGAGGCGCTGCGCATGGTCAAACAGAAGTATCCGCGAACGGTCTGCTAGGCTATTTTATGTCCGCTGACTTTAACTTGTATTATGAAATTATGAAAAACCTGGCGACGTCAATGTCCGGCGCCGGCGGATTTGAGGGTACGTTACAAAAACTTAAAGCAGCAGCAACCAAAAAGATCCAATCGCTAAAATCAGTAATCGATGCCCAGGGAGAAGCTTATAAATCGGTACTCGGTCATGCAGAAGACTCTCTGGGTACGTCAATGAACTTAACCCGAAGGATTACTCAACTTAAGGAAAACTTTGGCGACTCCATCACTTACACAGACGGAGACGTTGAGAGAATTATTGAGATAAATAAAACTAATTTACCTAAGATAATGAGGATTCTTGCAAACCGCGGGTATGTGTATGAAGAAGGCGCCAAAGACGTGGTTCTTCAAATATCAGCAGCTGATAAAAAGATCAGAGAAGCTCAAGAAAACCTCTTTTATGTAGAAGATCCAGAGGCCCAACTGCGCGACCAGATTGCCTTCGAAAATGAGGTAGCAAAAGCATCTGGTGTACTCACCCAGGACAACGAAAAATTGGACGCCCTCAACGTGCAAAGAACTCAAATTCTAGAGGATCTCCGCTTAACTACCTTGAATGGCGAAGATGTCATGACCGGTGCGCTAATCGCCGAACTCGAGTCCGTTGAGCAGCAAGCACTCGCCGCCGGTGCAACGGGCGGAATTGGCCTGGCTGGCTCACTGCAGGCAGGTTTCATGGATGGCTGGGATTCAGATGCATTTGCAACGGTAATTGATCAAAAAAGCCGTGAAAGTATGGGTTTTAGTTCTCCATCCTGGATTTACATGGGATTAGGTGAAGAGGCTGCAGACTCATTCTTGATAGGTTTCTTCGGCGATGACCCAGAATACTCAATTGCCGGTGGAAAATTCTCGGATAAATTTGATCAAAAAATGATGGAAATATCGAATGATATTGCACAAGCTTCAGCTAATATGGCTAGAGAGGCTGCATTCTCTATGGATGCGCATCTTGGTCGGGCTGAGTTGTCTCAAATACTTAAAGGCGAAGCGCCCCTGCAGGTTCATGTCAAGAACGAAAGATTAATAATTACAGCGAACATGAACGTGACAATGGATAGTCGTGATATCGCTGTTGCCATGGCCGGAGCGCCTGGTGGATCCTACTTCAAGGTTAATGACGAAAGATCCGGATCAAGTGAACAATACTCAACGTATGAGAACATGTGGAAATACGGAGACTCGGAACAATAATAACAGGAGATCAGTCGTATGTCTGACGAGAAAAAAACAAATGAACAGCAAAGGCAAAAAACCTTTGAAGAAAAAATATATGATGCCTTTCCAGAAGATTGGAAACCTGATTTTAAACCAAAAGAAATCGACGTTACGACTGCATCTGCCGCTGAAATAATTGAGGCAACTGGTATTAGGGACATATTTAAGACTTTCATAGTGGAAGAAAAAGACAAACAAATGTTTGATACATTCCTCGATGGTCTAATTGAGAAAAGATCGCCAATGTTTGAAAAATTAAGGGCAGACTTGGGCGATGGTGAAAACAAATTAAAAATACTTAAGGAACTAGCTCGCAGGTCCGGTTATGGCAGATCTTCCTGAAAATCCAAATCCAACTCGAAAAGCGCAGGACGGCACCCGTGTTAAAATTCATGAAAATGAATCTCCTGGACCGTCTAATGAAGATAATATTTCTGATCTTCAACCCGAGCGCAGAAAAACTATTCGGGATTACTTGGGCGCTCAAACTTCCGGAGACCCGGAAGGCGGTTCTGTAGGCGGCTCCGCAGCAGGTAAAGGAAATTTTTACCCAATCGATACCCAATTCGATCGATTTGTCAACAACGGCGTCGACGAAGAAGGCCGACCAGTGCCGCTTTCAGATAGTACTGATCAAGGAGGTCAGGTTGTAGCAGCCCAGAGTCGGTTTATATTTCAGTCTGAGGCAATTGCAATCATGAAAAGCATCAGCAATGGTTCTTTTTTTGAGGAAAACCAAGCCTTGGGTTTACGAGATTCTATAGTGGGAGATGATTCTGCAGAGTCTGCTGGTAAAAACGGCCAAAAATTTGGTCATGTATATACAGAAAAAGACAATGTAAAACTTGTCTCCCAAGAGGTGTCGACGGTTCTGCTCAGCAATCGCTTCACGTTGCCAGGTGGAGATACCGGCGGCACGGAATCAAACACGAAATTTAAATTTAGGTCTACTCCAACTACAGACGGTGTGTTAGCAGAATCAACAACACAGAAAGCTTTGATGAAGCAAATCAAAATTCGCAGGCTTATTACTATGACAAAGTCTCTCCAGCCCCAGCCGAACCAAGGAGAAGAGACCTACCAGATGGAGCTAAAACTCCAGTACCAAATCTACCAAAGAAAATGCAACAATTAGGTGTTGAAGCGGTCCTGGCTGGCTCTGGATTCAAAGGAGTAACTAACCCGCAGACCGATTCCACCGCCGGCGGCCTAGACGGATTCTGGGAGACTGCTTTTGACCTGTTTGAAATCGAAAAAGTTCTAGGAGGTAACGCTTCAGGTGTTGGTCTAGATGTTAAATCTGACTTGCGAGACGGTACTAAAAGGGTGTGGGACAAAGCTACTCAACCCTCACCCGAATGGCTTATGAGGGATGACCAACCTGATTTTGATCTAAAGTACGTTAATGCAAACGGCCAGGAAAGTGAAACTCCTGAAGGTGATGAAAATAATTTTGCATACACCGTCATGAACAACATGATAACAAAATTTATAGCCGACGAATTATTTTTAAGTCGGCAATACCTTAACTCTTTGACGTTCCAGGCAGCTATATTTGTTGATAACATTCTTGCTGCCGTAATCTTTGATGCACTTCTTTTTGTTGAGCACCTCCCGGGAGTCATTTCTCAGGACGGACAGTATTTAAACCTCATGGGTCAGTATAACCAAAAACCATGGGGTTCTGACCAAACTAGAAAAGGTCAGGGTCTGCAATTGCGTAAGGGTCGAGCTCGTGGTGCTGCAATCCCAGCTTCTGAACTACGGACACCCACAAAGTTGGCCAAAGCCACAGAAGGTGCAATGGATATCCTGGAACTTTTTGGAATTCCAAACCTTGCAGATCTTCTTTCCGGTCCTATATTGGTTCAATTCGTGTTGGACCTTATGGGTGTTAACAAAGCCCTAAACACTAGAACAGACCTAAGAATAGGATCTTTTAAGATTGGTGATTTTTTAAGTTTCACCCCGGCTTATTTGATCGGATCTCTTCAGACTACAATCAGTGCACTCAAGGACCCAATGTCCCAGGGGTTTTTCTTTAATCTTGGCCGGCAAATTGCAAGAAGATCTTCGTTACAGCAAATGTACGCAGAATCATCTGGTGAAAACGGTTTTATTGATGCAATGTTAAACCTCAGACATCAGTCGAGTTTTAGATATTTTATTACCATGGTTAACCTTGGTGACAACGCAGTAGGACAATTCTTTTCACAGGCTCAACATGAGGAGCTGTCTTTAGCAAACCCAATTCTTAGCGAGACATTCGTGTCGACTCGAGGACTGTCAGAGGTTAATCCTGCATCGGTCAGAAACACACCCTCGATATTTTTGATTCCAAAATCTTTTCAAATGATGAGAGGTAAAGTTTTTAATGGTACTCCAGACGCCATGGGCTTGGGACATTATTCTGGAGTGACAGTCGACGATGCCTATCCAATGGACCAGTTTTTTAATTACAAATACGATACTAATAGGCTGCAGGATTCGATTGTCGACAAGATTGAAAGAATTTTAGAAGCGGAATACATGCCTTTTTATATTAAGGACATGAGAACAAACGAAATTATTTCTTTCCATGCGTTTCTTGATTCTCTAACAGACGGTTTTACTTCGACATATACCAAGACAACAGGAATGGGTAGAATTGAGCCTGTCATGACATACGAACACGCCAGTCGCAGCATCTCAGTTGGGTTTACCATGGTCGCATTCTCTCCTGAGGACATGGATATGCTTTATTGGAAGCTAAACAAGCTGGTTACACTCATGTATCCTCAATTTTCAAAGGGTACAATGATGCAGGGAGCAGACAAAAGAAAATTTTACATGCCGTTCTCTCAAATCCCAACCGCCTCTCCGATGGTGCGCCTGCGTGTAGGCGATGTCTTAACTAGCAATTATTCAGACGCCTCGGCCGCTCGATTGTTGGGAGTCGGCGATTCAGTAGTTGATGGTGCCGACGACGAAAAGGCTTTGCTTCGACCTGCTAAAGCAGATGAACCCACTGGAGGGTTTCCTTTGCCGATAATGTCACAGGATCCACCAACCCGCAGGGCGCCCGTAAATTACTCGAGCGGCGCAAAAAGTCATAAAAAGAAATTTCTAAAAGGATTAGTAAAAGGCGTTACTTCCCCAGTTGGCCCAACGCTTCTTTCAACAAACACAAGTGGTCTGTTGAAAGTAGGTGATACTGTGGCTTTCTCAACCGGCAAAGTGAAGGTTAGTTACGGAAAGGTTATAACTCCTTCTGTAGGCGCGCTTGGAATTCCAGCAGCGATCAAAAGTACCGGTGGATTGTTTAAACCAAAGCAGTTGGCTACCTTGGGAGAACTCGAAGGCGAGGCTGACGGCTTCGAAGTTTTGGGATTCGAGGCACCCGAATCTGCCTTTGGCGAGGACCCCCCCGAAGGAGAAATTGACAAGGTTTCGGTTTGGCTCATTCATAAATCTGCAGGGGCTGACCCTGAGACAACTACCCAAGTCCGTGATTATACGGTTAATCGTGTATATAAAGAATCTAAAAATTCTCCGGACGGGCTTTGTTTCAGTGTTGCAATCATGGACATCACTAACGTCACCACAACCGGAGAGCTAGATAAAGACTCCTTAGAGTTTATACGCAATAACACAATTACTCAGGCGTTCATGAATGCAAGAGGAGAAGGCCTGGCTGGATTTATAGACAACTTTCAAATCGATTGGCAACTCAACCAACTGATGTGGGATACAACTCCGGGCAAAAGAGCGCCCCAAGGTTGTAAGATAACACTTGGATTCCAACCAATACACGATATCACTCCGGGTATCGATGCTGACGGTCTTAATAGAGCCCCGGTTTACAAGGTTGGTTCTTATTCTCGAGAATTGCACAAAGCCGGGCTTTTACGTAAATTTGGAGGCGAAACCGCTTCGGCAGTAGATCCTTCCGGAACAGTTACAGCCACGTCAGATGTTGATAACGCTCAAACGGACCCAGAATCATGAGATATACAAACGATAGCAAATTAGCGGGAAATAAATTTTTTGGCTCACCAAGAGCTGCCAGAATTCTACGGCTAGCCTTTAAAAGGGGGCAAATCACCACAACGACAGTCGTTGTTGGACAAAATTTACGATTAGATATTCTTGCGTACAAATTCCTCGGCGACCCAACCTATTGGTGGGCTATCGCCGCGCTTTCCAATATTGGCTGGG
>Ga0163110_10002054_pt1 | contig 10323 bp, 4 predicted proteins | sample CRUFie1St17metaG_FD_108703 | JGI IMG/M metagenome (GOLD analysis project Ga0163110, IMG submission 108703) | Marine microbial communities from the Costa Rica Dome - CRUD Field 142mm St17 metaG | ecosystem: Environmental > Aquatic > Marine > Oceanic > Photic zone | place: Costa Rica: the Eastern...
CCCCCCCTTCGGGTCGAGAACCAAAATTCGCCGTTGTTAATCCAACCTGCAAAGGCTCATAGGGAGAGGCCCCCAGAGCGACTTGGTCGGTATGCCAACGAAGTGGGATATGCGTTTTCTCGACCTGGCTCACCACATCAGCCTGTGGTCAAAAGACCCGTCCACGAAAGTGGGATGCGTCGTGGTCGGTGCAGACCGAGAGATACGCTCAACCGGATTCAACGGGTTTCCTCGAGGCATTGAGGACTCCCTCGACCGGCTGGAGGACAGGGAACAGAAATACCCGCTCATCTGCCACGCAGAAGAGAACGCCATCATGCACGCGGCGAGGATCGGCGTTTCGCTGAAGGATTGCACGGCCTACGTGACATGGCCGCCCTGCACGCGCTGCGCCCGTTCCTTGATTCAAGCCGGCATCGTCGAAGTGGTCTACACGGGCGGCGACACCATTCCTGAACGCTGGCATGAAGACTTTGAGCGGTCAACCAACATGATGCGAGAGGCTGGGTTGAAGGTACGAAACATCAAGCCCGACGAAGCGTGACCAGGAATCCGCCCTCACCAAAACCAAACATGTTGAGGGCGCACCCGTTTGGTGGCGAGAATCAAGGCGTGTAGCTGATGAACATGAAAACGCTCAGAAGAAAGACGAACAGCGGCACCAGCAAAATCTCAAACACGGACCGATTGTTAGCCAGCACGTCGAGTTCCGTGCCGTAATGGAACGAAGACTGGTCGCCCGTTCCCTTCGTCGGGACCATCGTCAAGAGGGCTTGTGCCAAGGTTGGATGGCCACCCCATTTCTCCAGATGTTCGTTGTTTCTTGGAACGCAGTCACCCAAGATGTAAATCGGGTCGCCAACGCCAAATCCACTTAACTTCCATTTCCAATCGCCCCGTTTCCATTCCGACAGGACCGGGCCGTAGTCGATGGATTCGCCCTCCCAAAGCGACGGGTCGATGAGCATCCCGCCGGAACCGTCGTGAATCATGAAGGGGACGCCACCCGTTTTGGTTTCCCTGTGCTCCCAGCTGCAAGACCTGTTGCCCTCTGAATCCGTGCTGCATTCGTATTCGTAGGACTTCCACTGCCAACCGGCCAAGCCGTTGTGTGTTCGCCCGCCCACCGACATTGCTGGTGTCCCTGCTACCGAAGGGCGCACTTGGCCAACGAGTTCGGCCTGGCCCACCGCCACACTTCGGATGGGAGAGGTGGGCAAATCACGTATCAGTCGCGTCAACTTAAATTGCTTCCATGCGCTTTGGAACCAAAGCAAATTCACCACCGTAACCAACGCCGTGAGGCCCCAGCCGAGGGTGGTGTGAAACTCAGAGCCGTCTCGCGCACGCAAGTCTGCAGCCAGCCAGATGAACGAACCAGCAAAGAGGATAGCACCAAGGGTGTAAGGGGTGATAACGGCAGGCGTCGGGGTACCGACGAGGTTGGGGTGTTCGGGCATCAATTTCCCGCCCTCGTCACCCGGATACGGGTCGGCAAAATTTGACGGGGCCGGGGAGCCAAGCAACCAATCGTCGTCGACCGACCGAGCAATGGTGTCACTGAAAGGCAGCGGTTCGAAGTTGGCCCCGAAATGGGGGAAATACCGGCCGCTGGAGCCTAAAATGCCCGCCGAAGAGGTCACGTCCTTAACAGCGTCCTTGTTGGCCTGTCGCAACTTCCGAAGTTCATGGCGAAGAGGAGGTTGGGTGCTGAGCATGAACACCAAGCCTGCGACGCCGAACTGGGCAAGTGCAAACCGGCCTGCGTCCTCACGCTGCGTGACCTCTTGAGGTGGCTCCCCCGGGTCATCAAAATCCACAATTTCTCGGACGGAGAGGATTTGGTACCGTTCGGGATTTTGCTCCACCATCATGAACACGTTGAACTCGTGAGCATCGTTGTTTTCAAAATACCCAGATTCGTAACCTTCGATGTCTCTGTACCACTCATGATCACAAGGCGGTTCAATGACTTCGCCTTCCGGGTTGAGTGAACCTTGGAGTGAAAACGCGGCCGTGATTTGTTTGCCGTTTACGTCAAGCCACGTCAACTGGCTTGCCGGTTCCATATCAAAACCGTAACTCCAGCTTCCACCGCCGTCGTCATCTTCACTCCACGTGCATTTGTCTGAGGCAATGAGGCCGTTTTTTAACTGCAGCGGGACCGTAATGAAGGCGGCGCTTTCGGCATATTCCGGTGATTCAAAACCGGCCTGAACCGGCTCAAACGTGTAGGACGACACGTCGTCGTGCAGGGCGTCCATTTCCAACGCTTCACCAACCTGCGGGACATCGGGTATGGACAGGCTTCCACTGTAGGAAATAACAGCGGCCATAAGAAACCCAATCGCCACAACGTAGCCCAGAATACCAAGGGGTTTCTTTGGCCCTGAAAGCAGAAACACGCCCTGGTCGAGTTGGCGAATGGCTTGATTGTCCATTGTATTTCGGAGAGGGTCCCGTGTTATAATCAAGCCCCCGTCGGTGGAACCAATCACAATGCCGGGGGCAGGATTCGAACCTGCGAAGCATTATGCAGAGGAGCTTGAATCCACCCCCTTTGACCACTCGGGTACCCCGGCTTCTTGCCCAGCCGTGCGTCCCGGTCTTCTTCACTATTCCTCTCGCGAAGTGTCCGATAAGTCCCACGGCTTGGGCGGTGGTCGCCTCAATGACACGATGCGCTTGATGCGTTCAAGATGGTATATTTCATCACGTTGCGCTCGCCGTTGTCGAACCACAAACAGCACCATGCCGGCGACGACAAAGGCCAACACAGAAAGGCTGAATGTCGCCATATCGCCCGCTGAGGAGGATGGATCTTGCGCTCGAATTTCGGCCAGAGGAACCGGGATACGAAGGCTGTGGTTTTCAATCTCTAAAGTGAGGAGGAGGCGCCCTTCTTTCCAGGCCTCGATGTTCCAAACGAAATTCCTGTACTCGCCCTTGTCAAGGTAGGCCGTGCCGTTGCCCAACTCCTTCCCCAGGTCGTCTCGAAGGACAACCCGCACCTCACCACCCAGCAACCCGTCGTTGGCAACCCTTGCGTAAATCGAGATGTTGTCGCCAACAACGGGTCGGTACGGTGTGGCCGTGGTTTCGGTGAATTCCGGTTCAAAGGCGAACCAAGTGATGCCAACGGTGATGGGGGATTGCGGCGAACCGCGCCCAACCAGCGAACGTCCCGACCTGTCGGTTGCGTTGAACCAAACGATGAGCACATCGCTGCTGGTGAGGTCAACCCCTGCCGGCACGAAATCCACGACGTCTTCGTAGACGGTGAAATCGTTGAGCATGCGAGCGATGGGCAGGTGAACGACTTGTTGCGAACCTTCGACGATTTGCCCGACGCGAGAAATTTGCGTGTGCATTTCAAGCGCTGTTGGAGGCATGTCCGTGTCATCGTTGACGCTGACGGAGATGGGGACGGCCGTCATGGCGTTCGAGGCGTAATTGTTCAACACCCCTGCAGCGATGACGACCCTTGGAGCGACGTCGTCAACGACAACGCCGTAGCTGATGGGGTTGATGATGTACCCTTCAAAGCCTGTTGGCGCCACGATAAATTCACCCGTGTCTGAATACAGCACGTTTTCGTTCATGTAGACGTCAAAGTCAACGCGACCGTTTGTGGTTAGGTTAACAACGCCGCCGCCCGTTCGTTCACCGTCAGATAAAATCCATTCGAACTGTCCGGTCTGCGGGAAGTCGCGCGCCAGTATGGTGGTGTTGTGATGGTAGAGCCCGATGCTGTGCTGAACCTTGTCGTTGCGATGGAACCAGTACGTCGAACCGTTGTCTTGACCGTACGGCTGCTGCGTATCCACAATCTCAATCCAACGCAATTCAACCAAATCGTGGGCCATCCAAGACAAACTGCTGAGGCTGTAAAGTCCCAAACCAAGGTCTTGACCTTCGTCAAACACCTTCAACGACGGCGTCAACGCTTGTTGCCCGAGGTCCCTTGTGGCGTTCCAGGTCAACCTGAAGGCGACAGAAATGTCGTAGATGTTCGCCAGCGGCCGCTGTTCAACGCTCACGGATGGCGACTCAACAAAACAACCCCCGTCGTGGTGAACCTCGGCGAAACGAGGAAGGTAATGGATGAAGCAAGACGATTCGTTTTGTTCTCCCAACAGCGCCAGCTCGATCGCATCAAGCGAACCGAGACCGTTCGCATCACCAAGCGTGAAGGAGAAACGGTGTTCATTGCCTGCAAAGAGAAAGCCACTTTGACGGTCAAGGGTGATGCTGTCAACATCCAAGACGGTGTCCGCTCGGCGTTGAACGCTGAGGGTTGCAAGGTCGTGTTCCGTCCCAAAATCCCCGCCGCCGTCAAGCGGATTGCCAGCGAGGTCTTGACCGACCAAAACCACGCTCAGAAGACCGCTGTTGGCGCCGTTTGGAACCACGTTCTCCGAAGCGATAAGGGGGAGGTCGACCTCAAGTTCGCGCGCACCCCGATTCAAACTGACCGTCTGCATGGCGTATTCGGTCGACTGGGGAACGCCGTCGTTGTTGCTGTCGTGGAGGCTTTCGAGCCAAGTCCACACCTCGAGTTGGCTCGCCAACCCTTCCTGGTCGCTGATTTCCAGTCGTAAGGCCACGTCTTTGCCGTACATCGTGATGTGCTCGTCAGCCGGGACTTCTCGGCCCGCATCAAGCACCGTTAGCGAATCGACTTGCGGGCTTACGGTATCGTGCAAAAATCGCGTTGGCGTCAGGACGACGGTCCGGTCGTCGCTGGTGGCGGTGTCGGCGTCCATTGGCCCGCGACGGGAAAGGCTCGGAACAATTTCCAAGAAGGTGTTACTTGGAACTGCATCGCTCTCGCTTGGTGTGCTTATGGGAACGGTGAACCAACCTCCTGGACCGACCTCTGCCTGCCAGGACTGGGACCACACCACCGGCGTGCCCGGCCATTCATCAGGGCCCCCTGTGAGGTTCTTTGGCGGTACGGCACGCATCGTGACGGTGGCCTCTGCCTCGCCTTGGTTGACCCACTGATTGGCGATGCCCTCCATCCGCACGCGTCCTTTGGCCTGCAAGGCTTGGGAGTGGTTGAGATGGAACGGCCAGAAGGAGTTGGTCCAATCGTCAATGCGTCGCGAAGAAACGTCGTTCACCGTGAAATCAACCACTTCCAAATCGTTCTCTATCTCGTTGAAGGCGGTTTTTCTCACGAACACCTTCGGACCCACCTCAAGCCCATCTTCATCGGTCGCCGAAACCAGGACGTGCAAGTCGTCCACGTCATTGAGAAGCCAAGTGCTGCTGAATGACCACGTGACGCTGCACGTGTTTGTTGAGCATGAAACCGATGAATTTTGCATGTCAAGAGGGGCGAGGCCCGCTCCACCGAGTTGCCGGAACCTCGGTGCCTGCTGAATTCGGTCAACTTGGACATGAACCAACCTCTGGTCAAGATCGGCGTTGCCGCTGAGGTAAAGCGAAATCGCGCTGATGTCTGGTGCATCTTCCGTTGGATTGAGAGGGTTGTATCGGGTGTGATGGCTGGTGAACGAAACGGTCTCCTCGGGCAACCAACGCGTGTGGGTCGGTGCATCCACCTCTTCCACCATCAACGGAAGCGTGGTCGCATTGAGCCCCACACGGAGACCGCCTCTCAAACTCTTCACGTGAAGCGGCACGTCGAGAACCTCGCGAACGTCCTGGCCCAGCGAGGCTGATTTGGCAGCGTTCAGCGCCGTCGAAGAAACGCTGACTTCGAGGGTCGTGTCGGGAAGCATGTGCAGCAAATCGCCGACATGGACTTCCGCAGCACCCTGCACTTCGATGTTGACCGAACACGTGAGCACGTAGGCGTTGAAGCTTGGATGGGGCTGGCTGGAGGCAACGTTCGGACAGGACTGAGTGGACTGATAATGAACGACGGCGTAGTCCTCCGGTATCGGTTGAACGCCCCCGTTGATACGAACCACGGTCCCTGCAGACATGTTGCTGAGCATGAGGTTGAAGGCGGGTCCGACGCCGGTGGACGAACCCTGAGGTTGCCGGTCAATGGAAACAAAAGAGAGGATGAGCGACGAGTTGTTCGTTGCAATGATGGGATGAGCCGTGTTGTTTCCCGCCGTCATGTTGAGGCCGTTGTGAGCGACCGAAGTCCACTGCGTGTTGAGGCCAAACAGCGCATCCATGCCGTTTGGTGGCCACTCCATGACGGACACGTTGTTCCATCCAACCGATAGGTGAGGCGCTGTTGGCGGAAGAACACAATCCAATTCAGCCTTGGCTCTAATGAACTGCTCACCACCGGAAGCAACGAGCGTGAACGCAGGTGTTGTGGCGATGTCGCCACCGAGCGAATGGTTGAGGTAGGTGGTTTTGACGCGCCCGGGGACGTGTGCGGAAGCGACGAGTTGGCCGTTGGGTGTTGCCCAGGTCAGGTTGTCGCCAAAGGTTGTAATTCGATAGCCGTCAAAGGGACAGGCGAGCGGCGAAAACAGCGGTGTTGAGAACGCACCCACCACGTTCAACGTCCCGTTGTCATCGACCAGGGCGTTGGCTGACCCCGATACCGTGTCCATCACGTGTTGCGGTCCAATGTAGGTGGTGCGACCAAAGCTCATGCTGTGCACCAGTGGCGTGACATAGACATCGTCTGTGCTCATTCGGACCCGCACGTGAACGGAGGGGTGCTCGACGGTGTCAATGACCGGGTAGGCTGGCAAGGTGAGGTTCTGCAGACCCTCTATCGGTGCCTTGCTGGCGTCCAAAACATCGAAAAGAAGTTGGGTGCCGTTGGGTTGTTCAAACCACCCGTCCAACCACCCATAACCGAACAGAGGGTCGGGCGCAATCGCAGGGGAAACCCAAGTTCCCGACGTCTCGAACAAATCGATTTCGATGCCTGCGTCATCGATGTACCATCCGTCGGCTTCAACATAGGTGTCAGAAAAAAAGGAAAATCGGGCCTTGAGCGTTTGGCCAGAAAGGTTGGACAGGTCGTAGGTCTTGAGTTCAAAATCACGGTTGTTCGACGAACCACAGCCACCCACCACGCTCGAACCGTCGATGATGCCTCGGCCGAAGAACGGTGAATTGGTGTTCACCGTAGAGACCTGATCGTGAAAACCGTTCACTTCGGCCGGGAGCCACCACCAACTCAAGCCTTCGTCTGTGGAAATCGAAACGCCGCCACCGTCCCAGTTTGCCTCGGTGCACACCCAAGAACGGAACGAGAGGCGTGCCGTTGCGTTGGTGGGTATGGTGTACTCTTCGGTGACCAGGTGCGTGTACACGTTGTTCGTGTACTTCGTGGTCAGGTTGATGGCCGCCCCGTTTTGACCGGAATAAAACAACCCAGGGCCGTATCCAGAGGTGTTTCTTGTTTGACCGACCTCCCAACCGTCCGGCCACGTGCCTTCAATTGACCAGCCCGGAGGCGTTATGATCGAATTTTCAAAAGAATTCGTTGAAGCCTGTGATGGATTCATCCCAAAATCGGTTGTCCAGTTCCACTCGTTCACGTAGGATGGAGAGGGGTCCAGCCAACCGCGCTGGTCCCCATATTGACCGCTGGAGTTCACCGAGAAATTGGCGACTTGAAGCCGCTCGGCCTGTGCGGTTCCGGGCCGATGAATCACCGTAACATCGTCGATGGCCACGCCTTCCCAACCCGAAGAGGCAAAGCCTCCATACCCGTTTTGATAGTTGGTGACGACCTGAAATTGAAACAAGGTCCTCGAAGCGTTCGGGTGGCCGGAAACGCCTGAGGGCAAATTGTAGGTGATGGGAATCCAACCCAACGATTCGTCCGTGTAATACCTGCCCTGGTAGGAAAGGCCGTTGCCGGGCAAGCCGGGAATGCCTGAAACGGGTGCCCATGTGGTGCCGTTGTTCAGACTGACCAGCACGAGCAGGTTGTCGTAATACGAGCCCTCGAGATCCCAATTTGCCCAAAACTCAAGCTGCATCGGACCGCTGTAGCCCGACAAATTTGCTGGCAGATACAACCGCCCGTCGGCGTTGTTGGCGTAGTTCCCGCTCATGTTTCCGTGGAACCACGCCCCCGGTGCATCGCCAAGATTGGAGAACGTGTAGTTGTCAAGGAACCATCCGTGGCGCATGCCAGCGGTCTCGGAGGTTTTGAAACAAAATCGGATCTCAACGGTCAAGGATGAAGTGACAAGGGCGTCAAGGCTGAAGTGAGCCCGTTGCCACGAATTAGAAGCTCCGGACCAAACGTTGGTGGGGGCGCCCGTGAGGGTGGAAGCGTTGGTGTAGCCGATGGAAGGGGAGAGGACTTGCCACGAACCACCGGACAAACGGCTCTCCACCCAGGCTGCGTCGTCGTCAAAAAACGACAGCCAATGGTCAAGCGTGAGGTTGTACTGGTTCACAAAAGCCGGGACGGTTTCCTGAGGCGAGGCCAGACAACCGCTCATGTTGGCACCCAGCCCACCAAGGGCTTGGGTTGCCAGAACGTGTTGCCCTTCTGTGGCGCTGCTCGGTTGATTCACCGATGTCGACGAGGTGTTGGGCTGAACAACGTTCCACGTGTTGTGATTTGGGCCTTGTCCGACCCAATCAGGGAGGGTGGCAATAAGTGTCTCAAAATCAGTTAGGGTCCCTACCGTCGACTGCGTGGCGAGACTCAATTGACCTCCATGGCCAATCCCCTGTGTCCCCTGATGCGAACCGTTCCAGCCTTTTCTTCCATCAATACCGAAACGGCTGGAGGTGTCAGCAGCGCCTGACCACATCGGGGTGACGTCAAGCTGCCCGCCACTGAAGGTCTGGTTGTAGGGGATGCTGAGGACGTTCGTGTTGGTGGTGTTGACGCCCGTTTCGGTTCCGCTTGGAATGTAGTACGTCGCTCGTTCAGGGGAGGTTTCGGGTTCAAAGACAGGAGGCACCATGGGTGAAAACACCACCATGCACATCAAAAAACACAGACCGACCGCTGTCAAAGAACGAGCGGAAGACCGTGCGTTTGCCATTCGATGACACCTAGAGATACCATGAGCAGGAGGAGGATATGAAAGGGTGTTATGAATGCATCAAGCATTTCGAGACGATTCTCAAACGGAAGAGGATTCAAAACCCGTCACTTTTACGTTGGTGTCATGACACCAGCCCGCGATCTTGATGGGGCGCAAGCCCACGAGATTGAGGAGCAGTTGTTCACGACACATCGCCAACAACTGCCGAGGCACGTGCCCATACCCCTTCCGCGCCAGGACTTCTGGGAAATGGTTCGAGCGCTTCTCTCAAACCTTGATTTGGAGATTCAAGAAATGGTCCGGAAAGGCTCGATTGACATGCGTCTTCAAAATCTGCAAAAAAGGCAGACAAACATACGGCGAATCGCCTCGGAACTCGCCAGAAAGCGGATGGTTGCCATGATGCAACACGCCGCAAGCCAAGCGCTGCGAAGCGGAGTGAATCCTGGCATGGCTCAGGAACTACCATCGCTTGATTGGCAACGTCATGATCCTGCTGAGAAAGCGTTTTATCACGCCCTTCAACTCAATGTCGACCGGTTCAAAAAAGAGATCGACTGGCAAGGGATGCAACAAGGTTTGCTTGGAGAGATTGGCACGCAACCCATCATCCACGCTCCGGGGACGATGCAGTTGGACGCCTTTGTTGGCACTGGAAAAATATCCTCGGAACCGCCCCCTGACCTGGCGTTTGAGGACCCTCTTGAGCCCCTGCCCCAAACGGTCGAAGATGCTGAGGAACGTTGGATGGATGACGCTCCTTGGGCGGATGAGGAAGCGTACCTCTTGGCGGACATGGCCTCAATGGAGGCGAGCGCCCCCCCCAGCAAACAGGACAAGGATGGTTCCGATGCCTCGCGGAAACACGGTGCGGCCATGGAACTTGCCCCCTCGAAGGAACCCGTTCAGACCATCGTGGAGGAGCCGCCTGAGCAAAGTGAAGAAGCGGACGCAACGGTAGAAAGCCAAAACGACGAGAACATCCGGGTGCGGATTCTTGAAACCATGCCCGAGCCGATCATGGACGCTTCGGGTGAGCCGCTGGCGCTAGAAGCCGGAGATGTCCATTTTCTTGACGAAGGCACAGCGTCGTGGTTAATCGATGCTGGCGTTGCTGAAAAAGCGCAGCTGTAGGTATTCTGAGGCTTTGCGGCCACAAAGGCTGAGAGCTTTGACACGGTTAGTGTTTCAAAAAGTACTTACGATACTGACGGTGTCAGGTATTGGAATCTTGGTGACCGAGCGAAGCGCCGTTTGATCCTTGGCCGTGGAAATGTCCATCTCAAGCAAACGCTTGTGAATGCGCATTTCCCAATGGTCGTAGGTCTCGCTGCCTTCGCCGTCTGGGGCTTTCCTC
>Ga0163110_10002055_pt1 | contig 10318 bp, 9 predicted proteins | sample CRUFie1St17metaG_FD_108703 | JGI IMG/M metagenome (GOLD analysis project Ga0163110, IMG submission 108703) | Marine microbial communities from the Costa Rica Dome - CRUD Field 142mm St17 metaG | ecosystem: Environmental > Aquatic > Marine > Oceanic > Photic zone | place: Costa Rica: the Eastern...
TAAATGAAATAAGCAGCATTTTCACGGGAGATGGCCTAAGGGTCGAGAGCGTTTTAATGTTGTTTATTTATTTAGAGATTATGCAGATGGTAAACATCTTTTTTTCAACAGGAAAAATTCCTGTAAGATATCCGCTTTACATTGGTATGTTTGCTCTTGCAAGACACATTTCTTTTGAGGATGTAAAGGGGATTGATTCTTTATATCTTTCTGCGTCGGTTGCGCTGTTGTCGCTAGCTTTGGTTGGTTTAGCCTATAGAAACAAGCTCATGAACAAAAGCGTTCCAGACCTTCCTGAAATAGAATGAAAGAAAGCTTATTACCGAAAACTGCTCTTATTTCAGTGTCAGACAAATGGGGCTTGCTTCCTTTTGTAAGGTTTTTACATAAAAATAAAGTAAAAATCATTGCCACTGGCGGTACGGCCAAAATGATTAGGTCTGGGGGTATTCCTGTTATAAAAATTTCCTCCATTACAAAGTTTCCAGAAATCTTCGACGGCAGAGTTAAAACGCTAAGCCCATATGTTGCTGGCGGCATACTTGGACAAAGGGACATACACTCAAAGGAGGCGTCAAATAATGGGGTTGGTTGGATTGATTTAGTTGTCTGCAACCTTTATCCTTTTTCATCTGTTGCAAAAAACCCAAGCTCTTCTCTTGAAGAAAAAATAGAAAATATTGATATTGGTGGACCAACCATGATAAGGGCTGCGGCAAAAAATCACAAATGGGTCAGCGTTGTGGTTGATCCGAACGACTTTAAGGTTGTTAGAAAAGAAATTAAGGAGGGTGGAATTTCTTACGACACGCGCTTTAATCTTTCAAAAAAGGCGTTTGGCCATTGTGCAGAGTACGATTCAAAAATTTATGATGTATTGTCAGAAAACAAAGTGGGCGACTCAACGTTGAGGTACGGTGAAAACCCTCACCAAAAAGCATTTGTTGCTGGTTTTAAGGGAGAATCAAGGGGCCTTCCCCAATCAAAAAAAATTCAAGGAAAAGCTCTTTCTTATAACAACTATCTTGATGGCGATGCAGCTCTCATGTGTTTAGCTGAGTTTAAAAAAGAACCTGCCTGTGTAATAGTGAAACACAACTCGCCTTGTGGTGTTGGTGTTGGCAAAAACCTTAAAGAAGCATACAGCAAGGCTTTAGATGTTGACAGCCTTTCTGCTTTTGGTGGAGTCGTTGCCCTTAACAAAAGGTGTGGTTACGGTCTCGCAAAAAAACTTAATAAAACATTTTACGAAATAATAATAGCTCCCTCTTTTGATAAAAAGGCTTTAGATGTTTTTTCAAAAAAGAAAAATCTTCGCGTTTTATCAGTTGGGCGTTTTTCTCCTCCTCATTTTTCAATCAAAACCATCGCAGGTGGAAGCCTTGGACAAGAAAGTGATGTCTCTGTTTTAAGAAAAAGTGATCTTGCTTATGTTACAAAAAAGAAGCCGACCTCTCTCCAAACATCAACTGCTCTTCTTGCCTGGAAGGTGGTTAAGCACACAAAGTCAAACGCTATTGTTGTTGCAAAAAATAATAAAATTATTAGTATTTCTGGTGGCCAAACAAGCCGTGTTGACGCCACCAACATTGCTTTTAATAAAACAGAAATTCCAAAGGGTTGTGTTGTCGCCTCCGACGCCTTTTTCCCGTTTAAAGATTCGATAGAAACTATGGCAAGGTTCGGGGTGTCTATGGTTCTACAGCCGGGCGGCTCTATAAGAGACAATGAGGTTATAAAGGAGTGCAATAAAAATAAAATTGCTATGGTTTTCACTGGATATAGGGTGTTTAAACACTAAAAAACATGAAAGCAATTATGTGTAAAACATTTTCTTCTGTTTCCGATCTATCTTGGGAAGAAGCGCCAGACCCGGTAGCGGGCCCAAAAGAAATTGTAATAGATGTAAAAGCGGCTGGCCTTAATTATCCCGACAATCTTATAGTTAGGGGGCTTTATCAGTTTAAGCCAAACCTTCCCTTTTCGCCCGGGCATGAGGGTTCTGGTGTTGTTTCTTCGGTTGGAAAAGATGTTAAAAACTTTATGGTTGGAGATAGTGTGGCTTTCTTTAAAGGTTTTGGTGCTTTTGCTGAAAAAATTGTAGTTCCCGCCGCCCTTGCATTCAAAATTCCTGAGAGCTTTCCCCACCATATAGCTGGTGGTGTTTTTATGGTTTATGGTACCAGTTTTCACGCGCTAGTTCAAAGAGCAAAGATCTCAAGCAAGGACAACGTTTTAATTTTAGGCGCTGCTGGCGGTGTAGGTTTGGCCGCTGTTGATATTGCTAAAGCTTTTGGTGCGCGTGTCGTAGCAGCTGTGTCTAACAAGGAAAAAGCTTTGGTTTGTTCAAAGTATGGGGTGGATGATGTTGTGATTTATGGAGAAAAAAAGCTGTCTGTCGATGGTCAAAAGTCATTCACTAAAGAACTAAAGTCAAAAAGTGGGGGTTCTGGTTTTTCTATAATTTATGACCCCCTTGGAGACTGTTACTCTGAGCCTGCTTTAAGATCAATACAGTGGGGTGGAACCTACCTGGTTGTTGGTTTTGCTGCTGGTAAAATTCCAAGCTTTCCTGCCAACCTTATGCTTCTAAAAGGCTGTTCTGTTTCCGGCGTCTTTATTGGAAGGTTTCAAAAAGAGGAGCCTGAACAAAGTTCAAAAAACATGTTAGATATTGGCGAGATGGTATCAAAAGGAAGGTTGTCCCCACACATTACAGAAATAATACCTATGCGCGACGCTGTGGGTGCAATTGAAAGAATTGCAAAACGTGGCGTTGTTGGTAAGGTTGTTTTTGTAAACAACTAGCCGTTAAAAAACAAAAGCAGCAAACACAGACTTATAAGCGCTACAGCAGGAATTGTCTTTCTAAGAGTGTTTTTAATCCTAATGTGTGTAAGTATTGCAAAAACCATTAGTGTCACTATACCCAAGAGCCCAATGTTTTGTAGTTGTTGTTCTGGATAAAAAAGAAGAGCTGCACAAGTTAGCTTTATTATTCCAGTTAAATCTCTTAGCCAAGATGGATAATTAAAGTCTTGCTCGAACTCTCTTACTATGTTTTTATACCTTACAACCCAAACAAAAAATAGTGCTGATGCTATTGCTGTTTTTAATATTGTCGTTATGATTTCTATTGTCATTATTTTTTTCTCAATGGTGATCAGTTGGTAGCAGGTTTTTAATTTCTTTCATTACCTTTTCGGTGAGCTCTTTTTGCTCTCTCGCCTGGTTTGGATAAATCGGCCTACCTATCTCAACATGTACCTTTTGTTTTTTTAATTTACGAATTTTTTCTATTATACCACGAGTTCCTGTTATTCCAACAGGAATTATAGGGATGTCGTTTTTCTTTGCAAAAAAAGCTACGCCCCTTTTTCCCTCTTTTAGCCCCTCTCCCTTCACTGTTCCTTCCGGGAAAATACAAACAACCTCTCCAGCTTTTATTTGGTTTTGAACTTTTTTCATTGAGGAGTATTGTATCTTTGAGCGGTTTACCAAGAGAACCCCATATGACCACGGGCCCCAAGCTTTATACCAAGGAAGAACCACTTGATCTTGTGCCATGAGGTATGTAATTGGTTTTCCAATAGCTGCTGTTAGTGGAACGGGATCAACATCATCAATGTGGTTTGGCGCAATTATGTAAGGTCCTTTTTTTGGTAGGTTTTCTTGGCCTCGCGAAGTAAAGCTCGTAAGGAGAAAGCAGAGAAACGAAGCAAAATAGCCAAGAATCCTCCTTGTTGTCTTGCTTCTTGGGTGAGACTTCTTCACTTAAAAAGGAAGGTCGTCATCTTCGACGGTTTGGTCAAGGTTCTCTTCCTTTTTTGGTGTTTGGTTCATTCCGCCGGATGTGTCCATTGATGATTCTCCGCCCCCCAGAATTTGTACCCCGCCGTAGTTGTTTGCTACCACGCCCGTTGAATATCTTTCGTTTCCTTCTTTGTCTTGCCACTTATCTGTTTTGAGCGAGCCTTCAACATATACTAGCGTTCCCTTTTTAACATAGGGTTGAATATACTTTTCTGCTGATGGGCCAAAAACTGTGCACTTTGTCCACTCGGTTCTTTCTTGCATTACGCCGTCTTTGTCTTTCCAGGACTCGTTTGTTGCTACACTGAAGCTTGCGACCGCATTTCCTTCTCCGGTAAACCTTATTTCTGGATCTTGTCCGAGTCTTCCTATTAATGTTACCTTGTTTACTGTTCCTTTTGCCATAATTTCCTCTAACTAAGATTTAGTTCGTTATAAATAATATCTACTCTTCTTCTAAATTTATCGTCTTTTTTTAACATTTCTGAGACCTTTTTATGTGCGTGCATAATTGTAGTGTGGTCTCTGCCCCCAAGGTGCATACCAATTTCACTTAGCGGCATATCTAAAACCTCTCTTGCTAAGTATGCTGCAACCTGTCTTGCCTCTGCTATGTTTTTTCTTCTAGATGATCCAACTATTTCTTCTTGCGAAACAGAAAATATTCCACAAACACCGCTCACCACATCTTGCATATTGGCTTGTCCATATCCCTGGTCTCCTAGCCTTTCCCTGATTATTGACTCAATCAGGGCGTCGTTTATTGTTTCTCCTGAGAGGGTTGCGTGTGCAAATATTTTTGTAACACAGCTTTCTAGGTCTCTGATGTTTGTTCTTACATGAGAAGCTATTTTTTCTAGGTGTTCAGGCGGAATTTGTATGTTGTTCTGCTTTGCTTTGGTTGATAATATTGCAACCCTTGTTTCAAAGTCAGGGGGCTGAATGTCTGCGTGAAGCCCCGACTCAAATCTAGACAAGAGCCTATCTTGAAGACCAACCATCTCTCCAGGATACCTGTCGGCTGTCATAACAATTTGCTTTCCTGCAGTATATAGTTCGTTAAATGTGTGAAAAAACTGTTCTTGTGTCTGCTCTTTTCCTTGAAAGAACTGAATGTCATCAATCAATAAAACGTCTGCTTTTCTATAAACCTTAGAAAAGTCTAAAGATTTATTTTCTTGAATGCTTGCAATAAAGTCGTTTGTAAACTTTTCTGATGACGCAAGAACAACATTAAGTTGTTTTTTTCCCGTTATCAGCGCATTTGCAATTGAGTGTAAAAGGTGTGTTTTTCCAAGGCCAACTCCCCCGTAAATTATTAGGGGGTTGAAGTCCGCCTCTCCTGGGGATGCTGCTACTCTTGTAGCCGCGTTTTTGGCAAAAACATTGTTTGGTCCCTCAATAAAGCTTGTAAAAATGTTATTGGGATTAATGTTACTTCTTCTTCCCGGGTTGCTTTGTTTGGTTGGCTCGCTTGCATCAAGCTTGGTTGCTGAAATGCTTTGTTCTGACTGGGGTGCAATCGAAACCTTTAATTGAACCTTGTTATCAACTTCTTTAATTGCACTCAATATTATGTCGTTATAATTATTAATAATCCAATCGTATGCGAATTGGTTTGGCGCCTCTAGAATAAGTATGTTGTTTGTTATTCCTACGGGTGTTAGGGTCTCGATCCACGCCTCATATGCGTGTGCTGGTAGGCTTGTTTTCAAGTCTTTAGAGGCAGTTTCCCAAAATTTTTTATATTCCATAGTTATCCACAAATTATTAACATATGCACTTTTTGTGCTAAATACATTACTGTCTTTTTTTATTTGCGCCTAGCTTTTTTTAATCTTTTGTGCTGTTTTATTTGTTTTACAAGTAGTTTTATAGAGCTATATTTCGTCAATATATAATTATGAAAAGAACTTACCAGCCAAGCAACAGGAAAAGAAAAAACAAGCACGGTTTTATGAAAAGAAACTCGTCTGTTGGCGGAAAAAAGGTTTTGGCGGCTAGAAAGAAAAAGGGTCGCAAGCGCCTAACAGTTTCTTCTTAAAATGGATCGTAAAACACTTATAGGCTTTCTTTTAATCGGGCTAATACTTCTTCTTTGGCCCACATACCTTGAACTTCTTTCTCCGAGCAAGCCGCAAGAAAAAGCAACCAACGAAACGGTTGTTGTTGAAGATATTATTGAAAAATACTCTGGGGAATCTGCTAAAAAGGATGTCTCTCCCAATGTAAACATAGAGGTTGTTGAAACAACCGTGAACGGTGGTTTATATAGCGCCAAAGTTAGCTCTCTTGGGGGAGGATCAATTGTTTCTTTTGAGATAAAAGACCACCTAAAAAAATCTGAGGCATCTCTTAATCTTGTTGATAGGTCTAACGAAGAAAATTTGGTTATCAGCTTCATAGACCAGTCAGGCGACGTTGTGGTTTTGGACAAGGGTTGGGTTTACTCCGGCCCTGAAAAGCACACACTTTCTGAGGAAAACCCTTCAACCTCTTTGCTATACCAAAAAACAGTTTTAGGAAAAAGGGTTACTAAAAAACTTATTTTTAATCACAATTCTTATGTGGTAACAGTAGAAACCTCTTTAAGGGAAATAAAAGACCTTACCTTAGATCAAAAATACACTATATCTTGGGTTGGCGGTTTGCCACAAACAGAGGGGTCTCAAGATGCAATGTTTATGGAGGGGCTTATAAGTCAGGCTGGAAGTATAGATTCTTATAGAGTGGGCTCCGCAGGTCTTTTTGGCGGATCGTCTTTGGACATCGAAAGAGATAGCAAGCAATATGTTGGTCAATCTGAGTTTGTAGGTTATAGAACAAAATATTTTGGCATTTTCTTTGTTCCACAAAAATCAGATCTAGTTGAAATAACAAAATATTCTACAAACAAAAGAGTTGGTGTCGACCTTGGTGTTGTTCAAGATATTAACTTTGAAAAAACAGACTTATTTTTTGGCCCTCTCGACTATTCGGCTGTTAGTTCTCTGGGGGTTGGTTTAGAAAAGAAAATTCTTGGGTGGCAATGGCTCTCCTCCGTTTCGTGGCTTGTTTATACAATAATGATTTTTTTACATGGATTAGTTCCAAACTATGGTGTAGTTGTTGTTCTTTTTGCTATTCTAATCAAGCTGGTAACTTATCCGTTGATGGCAAAACAGCTGAGGTCTTCAAAAAAAATGCAAGAAATATCTCCTGAGCTTAACAGAATAAAAACAAAATATAAAAACAACCCTACCCTTCAGCAGCAAAAAATTGCAGCTCTGTTCCAACAAAACAAAATAAACCCTCTTGCTGGTTGTTTGCCCCTGTTGATTCAAATGCCTGTATTGATGGCAGTTTTTCTTGTCTTTAGAAATACTATTGAGTTTAGGGGTGAGTCCTTTTTGCTCTGGATTAATGATCTGTCAGCAGCAGATACTTTGTTTTATGTTGGCTCCATACCCGTAAACATACTTCCGTTTTTAATGTCTATATCAATGTATTATACAATGAAGATGAGCACGGCCTCTCAACCGGCTGGCGGTGACCCCGCACAGGAAGCTACTCAGCAAATGATGAAGTATATGTTTCCTGGGATGATGTTTTTCCTCTTTTACTCTTTCCCTTCTGGTCTCAATCTTTACTATTTTTGCTTTAACCTAATGCAAATCGCGCAGCAAAAAATAATTAACAACGAACCTAAACAAAAATAAACCAATGCCTTTTGTTGCATGCTCAACGCCATTAGGCACAAGCGGTATAGCTGTTGTTCGTTTGTCGGGAAAAAATTCTTTTGATGTTTTTAAAAAAATTACTAAAACAAACGCCAAGCCTGTGCATGCTGTATCAAAAAAATATAAGGTTTATGATAAGAAGGGCGATGTTTTTGACGAAATAGTCGCCACCGCATATCTTTCACCCAAAACTTATACTGGTGAAAACATGGTTGAGATTTCTTGTCATGGAAACCCCGTTATTATTTCTAAGGTTTTAGAGGTTTGTTGCTCATATGGATGCACCCTTGCTGAGCCTGGCGAATTTACCAAAACAGCTTTTTTAAACGGAAAGCTGGATATTTCTGAGGCAGAGGCTGTCTCTGATATAATACATGCTAAATCTGTTGAAGGTGTAAAGCTTGGCATTAAAAACCTTGGTGGCGGCGTTTCAAAAAAAATTAAAAAGATTAAGGCCTCTATTCTTTCCTGTTTGGCAAACATCGAGTTTAACCTTGACATTTCAGAGGAGGATCTTCAGCCAAACCTCGTTAAGGACTCTCTTTCTTTAGTTAAAAAGGTTCACAAAAAAATTGAATACATTGCAAAAAGCTTTAAATCATCTTCATTTTTAGTTTCTGGTGCATCAGTGGTTATATCTGGACCGCCAAATGCTGGAAAGTCCACCCTGTTTAATAGAATGGTTGGTTCTAATAGAGCTATTGTTACAGAAATACCTGGAACCACCCGTGATGTGGTCGAAAAAGATATTTTAATTGATAATATTCCAATAAACCTAAAAGACACTGCTGGAATTAGGGACTCAAAAGACCCTGTTGAAAAAGTTGGTATTAAAAAATCTAAAGAAGAGCTGGTTGTCGCTGATGTTGTTATATGTCTTGAAGAAAAGCCCAAAAAACCCAAAAAAAACCATATATATGTTTTCAATAAAATAGACCTTGGCCCCCCTTCTGGAGAGTATGACATTTCTATATCTGCAAAAAATGGAAAAAACGTTGAGGGGTTAAATAAAAAAATTTCGTCTGCTTTAGCTGTGTCAAAAACGGGTACAGAAGCTCAAATAACAACGCTTAGACAGCTAAGCCTTATTTTGAAGGCAAAAAAATCTTTAGAGAACGCAAGAAAGCATCTTTCCACAGACCTTTCTTTAGAGCTTGTTGCAGAAGAACTTTCTCAAACTATATCTTTTTTAGACATGTTAACCGAAAAAACAACAAAAGATGATGTTCTTGATGTCGTTTTTTCCTCTTTTTGTGTGGGTAAGTAGTTTCACGTGAAACGACATGATAAATATGATCTAGTTGTTGTTGGCGGAGGACACGCCGGTGTGGAAGCATCTTTAGCTGCTGTAAACCTTGGTTTAAAAACCCTTCTTGTTTCTATGGATGAAAAGTCGGTTGGTAGAACCTCTTGTAATCCAGCAATTGGGGGTTTGGCTAAAGGGCAAATGGTGAAAGAGGTAGATGTTTTGGGCGGTGTTATGGGTTTTTTTGCAGACCAATGTACACTTCAAAGCAAAACATTAAATAAGTCAAAAGGTCGTTCGGTTTGGTCTCCTAGATCACAAATAGATAAACTAAAATATGAGTCGGTTGTTCAAAAATACATTAAAAAATCCTCTTTAAGGGTTTTAGGTGGAGAGGTTGTCTCTCTGGACATAAAAAACAACACTATTTGCGGTGTTTTTCTTAGAGACAACACCAAAATTCCGTGCAGCTCTGTGGTTTTAACCTGTGGAACCTTTCTAAATGGCCTCATTCATATAGGTGAAGAGCAAATTAAGGCTGGGAGATACGGCGAAAAAAGATCAGAGGGCATTACTGAGTGTTTAATTTCTTTGGGTTTTTCTTCTGGAAGGCTTAAAACCGGCACTCCTCCTCGTATTAAGAAAAACAGTGTTGATTGGGGTGTTGGAGAAGCTGGATATGGAGATAAAAACCCCAAACCTCTTTCATATAGAACCGCACGCTTTAATCCAAAGGACGAACCCTGTTACTCTTTTAGAACAAATGAAAAAACTCATTCTTTAATTTTAGAAAACCTTTCATCCTCTGCAATGTATTCAGGTAATGTTAAGTCCACAGGGCCTAGGTATTGTCCTTCTATAGAAGATAAGGTTTATAAATTTAGTAAAAACCCCTCACATGTTTTACAGCTTGAACCTGAGTGGAGTAATTCGGAACAAATTTATGTTAATGGGTTTTCAACAAGCCTTTCTGAGGATATTCAATTAAAGTGTCTTCAAACCGTGAAGGGGCTTGAAAATGTTGAGTTTATAAGACCAGGATATGCAATTGAATATGATTTTTTCTTTCCCTCTCAACTAAAAAACACCCTTGAAAGCAAAGAGATTAATGGTTTGTTTTTAGCTGGGCAAATAAATGGAACTTCTGGGTATGAAGAAGCTTCTGCTCAAGGTCTTTTGGCTGGAATAAATTCATCAATGTATGTGAAAAATAAAAATCCTTTGATTTTAAAGAGGAGTGACGCATATATGGGTGTTTTAATAGATGATCTGATTTTGAAAGATACAAATGAACCTTATAGGATGTTTACATCAAGGGCTGAATATAGACTACAACTGAGATCTTCAAATGCAGATCAAAGGTTATTACAATATTCGGAAGATTTTAACCTTCTAAACAAAAAAACAATTGATACATTAGCTAAAAAAATTCAACATACCAAAGATGTTGTTGATCTTTTAGAAAAAACAAGTATAAAACCAAAACAGATTAACAAAACTTTAAAAAAAATGGGTGAGTCCTCGATAAAAGAGTCTATCA
>Ga0163110_10002058_pt1 | contig 10315 bp, 8 predicted proteins | sample CRUFie1St17metaG_FD_108703 | JGI IMG/M metagenome (GOLD analysis project Ga0163110, IMG submission 108703) | Marine microbial communities from the Costa Rica Dome - CRUD Field 142mm St17 metaG | ecosystem: Environmental > Aquatic > Marine > Oceanic > Photic zone | place: Costa Rica: the Eastern...
AAAGCCAAATGCGGATGGAGCGTTTATCGCCCCCACACTGATTGACAGGATTCCCATAGATTCACGCTGCGCAACAGAGGAGATATTTGGACCAGTTGCAACAATTCACCGTTTCAGTTCGGACGAAGAGGCAATAGACATGGCAAACCTCACTCAATATGGCCTTGCGGGTTCTGTATGGACTTCAGATACTGAACGTGGGAAAGCGGTGGCAGAACAAGTTGAGAGTGGCATTTTATGGGTGAATACATGGTTGCATAGAGACCTAAGAACACCCTTCGGAGGAGTAAAAAATTCCGGCGTTGGACGGGAAGGTGGTGATTGGTCGCTCAACTTCTTTTCGGAATTAACCAATATATGTGTAAAAGATGAATGAACATATCTTGATAAGCAGAACTGCTGATTTTCCTTTATGTCCGCCGAGAACCTGCCATTATTTGTTCTTCCAATGGTGTTGGTTCCCGGTGAAATTCAGAGCCTGAGAATTTTTGAGCCCCGGTATCGGCAAATGCTTGATGACTGCCTGCTGGATGACAAACCGTTTGGCATGATAATGACAGATCCATTGACATTTCATAACGGTTGGAACGGACCCAGGACCTTCGGATGCGAGGCGGAAATAATTAGTCACGAAACCAAAGGCAGCAATCACTTCATTGAATTTGTTGGACGTAGGAGATTCAGAGTAGACCGAGTTATTGACCCAGCACTACCTCCATTCGAGGACGAGAGCATGGCCGATTTAATTCCTGAAATGGGCATACTACCTGATTTGGAAACCATTATGCAGCGTATACCTGATGATAGTGAACATTCAAAATTATACCTTTCAGCCGATGTAAGTTATCTCGATGATGAGCATGAATTAACGCCATTTCAACAAACTGAATTGAAAGCTACTCTCAACGGAATCTTAAGCAAAATTGGCGGCATTTTACAAATTGAAAAAGATGCTCTGGATGATTGGATCGAAGACAGAACCGAAATGGTAATCGATGAAAGTTCATCGTCGATGTTTGCCGTCGCAGCCCTCACTATCAGTGACCCAGAGTATAAGTATCAACTACTATCTTGTCCAGACCTGAAAGAGGTATTTTTACAGCTTACAAGATTCTTAGCCGAAATGGATGTCTGAACTCAAAAATGGCTAGCGTGACCTTCAAAACTCAAAAGCAGGTGGCAAGGCCATGTCCGTTCACGGTCAAGCAAAAAAAGTCACGACTCACACGCTCCAAGAAATGAAGCGAGCAGGTGAAAAAATCACTATGCTGACTGCATACGACTATTCACTCGCCAAACTGGTGGACAATGGTGGTGTAGATGTTATTCTAGTGGGTGATTCCGCTTCCAATGTAATGGCTGGACAGGTAACTACCGTGCCCATGACCCTTGACCACATGATCTATCATGCGCAGTGTGTGAAGCGAGCAGTTGATCGAGCACTGATTGTTGTTGACATGCCGTTTGGAACTTACCAAGGCAACTCTGCAATTGCCTTAGAATCGGCAATTCGTATAATGAAGGAGGCCGAAGGTCACGCAGTAAAGCTGGAAGGAGGAGAAGAGATTGTTGAATCGATTAAACGTATACTCACCGCTGGAATACCAGTCATGGGTCATCTCGGGTTAACTCCTCAATCAATTTACAAATTTGGCACCTATACTGTAAGGGCAAAAGAGGATGCTGAAGCAACTAAATTAATCGAAGATGCGAAAATTCTAGAAGCGGCGGGATGTTTTGCCATTGTCTTGGAGAAAATACCACGCGAATTGGCAAAACGGGTGAGTGAAGCAATCAATATACCAACAATCGGCATTGGTGCTGGTCCAGATTGTGACGGCCAAGTGTTGGTATTGCATGACTTGCTTGGTATAACCATGGATTTCTCCCCTCGATTTTTACGCAGATACCTCAACCTTGCAGAGTCTATTGACGGTGCTGTGAAGCAATACTGTGAGGACGTGAGGACCGGAGATTTCCCGAATGATTCCGAGAGTTATACTTCATAGCCCGATACTGTAAACCAGTAACGCTCCTGAAAAAGCACCGATGTCAACGGCAAATGCGTGCCATACACCGTATCTAAATGGCGGCAAATCAAATCGACCCCAAGAAGTGGAAATCCAAACCCACAGTAGTAAAGCACCGTATCCACCACAAAATACCGCACCCCAGCCAGAAAACCACATCGTGAAAAATATCGATCCAGGTAATGCCAAACCTAGAGTATACTCATACCATCGTGAGGGCTGGTCTCTCACCAAAGTAAAATAAAGCAGCGGGGAAAGTAAGATTGATGCGATAATAGCGCCTTGTGGTGGTGAAGGCCAACCATATTTTTCGACTATGTAGAGTTGGAAAATCATGCCAAATACCATACCAAATACTGCTGGCGCAATGATATGTCGAAAACCAGTATTGAAATCCAAACCTCTTACCCTGTCCAAATCAGATTCATTAGACGAACTTGCATAGGGAGCAGGCTCTACTTTGCCATCGTCCATAATCTACCCAACCACCGCTCTGGTTTGAGGCTTAGGGAATGTATATTCCATCCGCTTATGATATAGGCAACATACTCCTAGCATGTAACATGGCGCAGGGCGAGATTGTTGCAGGCTGTTTAGCACCCCACCCACCGCACTTGGTTTACGCAGAGAATCCTGAACAAAATGAACCCGTGGCTGAGGGTGGTTGGGAACAACTCAGATGGGGTTATGAGCGACTTAGAGAATCGCTAAAAGATGTTGATTATGATGCAATAGTAATTCTTTCACCACATTGGCAAACCTATGTTGGAACCCATTTTCTCGGTCTGGAAAATTTCCAAAGCTTATCCGTAGACCCCGTGTTCCCCAACCTATTTCGCTATCATTATGACATGAATGTAGATGTAGACTTGGCGAAGCAAATTCATGACAAAGCACACAGCGCAGGATTAGCGGTTAAGATGATGACTAATCCTGACTTTAGAGTCGATTATGGAACCATAACCACTGGTCACATGTTTAGGCCAGAGTGGGACAAGCCATTGGTCGTAATCTCGAGTAACCGCTCCAGAGCATACTACTCGGTTGAGGTAATGCAAGAGATGATGGTTGAGTTAGGTCGCGTTACGCGTGAAGCAATTATCGAAAGCGGAAAAAAAGTTGTTGTTTTAGCCAGCAACTCACTGTCACATCGGCATTTTACTACCGAGTCGGAAATACCCGAAGATATGAGTAAAGAACACATTACTAGCCATGCAATGCACCTGTGGGATATGCGAATTATTGACTACATGAAAACCGGTCAGTGTCAACGTATTATCGACGAGATGCCCGAATTTACTGAACAGGCAATTGCTGAGACCGACGGCGGCGCATTTACCTGGTTACTATCAACTTTGGAGGTCCCCAAATATCCCGCCATACTACACGGTTACGGGACTATAATTGGCACAGGCAATGCGATTGTGGAATGGCCAGTATACCGATACAAGGAGGCATGATTATGTCAACAGGTGAAATTGTGGAGTCCTTCGTTGTTCCAGTTCATCCACACACTGTATTAGCTCCTGACCAGAATGAAGGTTGGGGTAAATTAAGGCAGGCATACGATGATGCAGCACAGATAATCAAAGATAGTGAAGCAGATTTATTGATTATTTACTCGACAACTTGGCCGAGTATCATCGGCCATCAACTGATATCTGATCCAAATCCTGAATGGGTCATGGTTGACCATGATTTTCATGAACTAGGTTCAATACATTATTCATTCAATATCGATGCTGAGTTTGCTGCATTGTGGGACGCGGAAAGTAAAGCTCGTGGACTACAAAGTCGATGTGTTAATTATCACGGGTTTCCAATTGATGTCGGTTCTGTGGTTGCTTTGACACTGCTCAATCCAGACAACAAAATTCCAGCAGTCATAGTCTCATCAAATGTTTATGCTGACCGTAGCGAAACCACAGTTTTGGCCAAGGCTTGTAAGGAAGTAGTTAGGAAAACCGGTCGTAAGGCGGTGGCAATAACTGCAATGTCGCTGTCAAATCGTATGTTTACCGAACATATAGAGCCGGAGAATGACCGAATTCACTCACTCAAAGACGACGAGTGGAATCAGAAAATTCTCGAATTTTTATCGGCTGGTAGACTCGAGGATGTGGGGCAGTTATCACGAACCATACAACAGCAAATTCGTGTCCAGAAGGTGGTTAATTTCAAACCAATGTGGTGGTTATCGGCAATGAATGACAATCGCAACGACCTAACAGGGAAGGTATTGGCATATGAAGCGATACATGGCGCTGGTTGCGCCGTCGTCAACCTAAATCCAGCTCATTCAGGATTTGGAGATAAAGAATATGATGAAGATGATGTCGAGGTTTTCAGTGGCGAACGAGGCGTGTTAGATACAATAAATACGGTTGAAACTGACCAAAGTGACGGTCCCGCTTTGTGGGAGCCAACAGAAGCTGAGGGTTCTGTAAATACTAATTCTGCCCCGAAACCCGTAGGAGCATACCCGCACGCTCGTAAGGTGGGTGACCTGCTCTATCTGTCAGGGGTCGGACCGAGACAACCGGGTACTAATGAGATACCAGGCGGGCCAATTCACGACTCAAACGGTAATGCGCTAGATTACGATATCAAGGCGCAGACACAAGCAGTTGTCGATAATATCGCAAGAATTCTTGAGGAGGCTGGCTCATCGATCAACAACGTGCTTGACGTGACATCGTTTCTGATAGATATGGATAGAGATTTCAAGGGCTATAACGAAGTGTGGGCTGAAACACTCGGTAAAGTAGGCCCAACTAGGACAACCTTAGCAATAAGAGCCTTACCAACCCCTATCGCAGTTGAGATGAAAGTTATCGCCAGCATATAAATCAGCAATTCTGACCAAAAATAACCGATTTCATTAGCAATCAATAACTACTTTGGGGCGTTGCCAGTCTCTGTAGATAATGCTACGGACGCTTGTCAAACGAAATACAAATTGAGAGTGATGATACTATGGATGTAAAATCTACTGCTGGAAAATTATTGAAAGGAGACTTAACTGGTGTAGTCTCAGATGTGAAATCAACCATCAAACGCTCACTTACGCTGGTCGGGGTAATTATTGTCACCGTTGCTGCAAGTATCGGGTCCGGGTTGTTTGTTTTACCATCCTTTGCTGCTTCTGTAATGGGAACAGGTATTTGGTTGGCATTCCTCCTAGCTGGTATTGTCTTCTTACCAGGGACGCTTTCAAAGTCTGAGTTAGCCTCTGCTATGCCGGTCAATGGTGGAGCCTATGTCTATCTTGAGCGGTCATATGGCCCCCTGATTGGAACCATTAGCGGCCTCGGCTTATGGGCTTCATTCCTGTTGAAATCAGCGTTCGCTCTAATCGGGTTTTCGGCTTACATGTATGCGGTAACAAATTATCTTGATATTGAAACAAATTCCACATTTGTTATCATGTCAGCGCTAGCACTAATTACAATCTTGAATATCCTTGGTATAAAGAAAGTTAAAGCGTTTCAAACACCGATACTTGCCCTTACAACCCTACTAATATTGATAATCTGTGCAATTCAGTTATTTGATGCAAGTTTCGAGTTTTCCCGTCCTATTGATGGAGCATTTGATGTCGCAACCAGTGACCCTGTTTTGGTTGCTGAGGCTGCTGCACTGGTATTTGTTGCCTATGCTGGAATCTACAAAGCTGGAGCACTGGGTGGTGAAGTCAAGGAACCTGAAAAGAACCTACCACAGGGGATGCTTATTTCCCTACTTTTGATCACATTGCTATATGTTATAGTTACATTCATCATGATGGGTGCTATTGATGGTGAGTGGTGGTTAGATTCAGGTGGTGCACCTCGAGAAGACCCAATCTTTGCCTTTGTTGACGCTGTTGCAGCAACTGAAATCGGTATTGCGATGGCACTACTTGCATTCCTTACCATGATTTCGGGGGCTCTATCTGGGCTACTTGCGGCATCAAGATTCTTGTTTGCGATGGCCAAGGATTGCTTACTACCAGATAAATTGAGTGAAACCAATGAAAAATTTGGCACACCGCAGTGGTCAATTATTCTGACAGGGGTTGCGATGGGAATTTGTATCCTTACCCTACCAGTAAAAGATGTGGCAAAATTAGCTTCAGGTTTCCAGATTATGGTTATTGTTGCGCTGAATGCATGCGTTATGGTGCTGCGGCGTGATGACCCTAAGCATGATTGGTATCAGCCCACTTTCAAATCGCCATTTTATCCGTATGTGCAGATCTTTGGGATTATTGCTGGTGGCACTCTTGTCGCATTGATGGGTTCAAAAGCAATAATTGGTGCTGTTGCTGCACTAATCCTTGGAGTTGCGACTTACCAAATATATGGCAAGAAACATTACAAAAACTAACATTTTCTACCCCCATATAACATACCCCTGTATTTTATATACCCCCTACTCATGGGAGCGTCATGGGCAAGAAAGTAAACTTATACTTAGACGATGAAACATTGAACATATGGAATTCGATACCACAAGGACAGCGTAGCAATATACTGAAACGAGCACTTAGAGATTACAACAAAGGCGAAATGACCCCAAAACAGGAAATAATTATCAAACTGAAAGAAAAGTTACACAAAATTAACTCGACTGTGACACAACTAAGTTTTGAAAGAGAAATTATTGAAAAGGAATTAAAACAATTAGATGCAAAAACTGTGAAAATAGATATCGATTCAGAACTATTCTTCAATACTATTCTGAATAGAGCCAAATTAATGTGTGAAAATAGAGCTAACTACCGCTCATTTACTGGTAAATCATATTACAAAATCCATAATACAACCTCAGAAAAAATCTACATACATAACATCAGAACCGGGAGAACTAATTCTAACTTCTCTAGGAAGACGACTGATAAGGCAATAGAAAGGTTGGTTGCTGCAGGAGGTAAACTTCCCATCGGAGAATTCATCCCTGTCAAGATGCATGAGTATTCTGTAGTTCATTTACATCCTAATCTTTCAGTAATGAATGATTTCATAGTATGGAATACCCAAGAAATAAGTTATGTTACGGAGGAAATGCTGCCTGTTAATCAAGATCTAGCTGCATATCCTCCGGAAGACTGGGTGTCAAACGATAACTGGTTAGCAGTAACAATTGACGGATATAAAGCTCACATTTGTATTTATACATCGACAACCCATTGGGGCAGTGACAAAATTGTAATCGAGTTTATGGAACAGCATCCTCATTTTACAAGCGATAGTAATTTTGACGCTCAACCATTTATGACCAAGTACTTCTCTATACTTGGGCTAGGAATTCTACATTGGGGACACCATTATGTCAAAGATGGAGTAACGAGCGGAAGTACTCAAACAGTTCTTACTGTCGACAAGTAGCGATTATTGATTACGAGTCCAAGAACCGTCTGCTCCTACATTCCAATACTGTATCTCGCCACTAACATCGACATACCAACCACTTGCTCCTTGCTGATTTGGAACAATGGCTTGCATAACACCTAATCTTCCTGCTTCAGTAGCAAGTCGAGTAACCTCGGCAGGTGCTAATGTTGGTCTGTTGTTGAGTGGTGTTGTCGGTGCTACTTGGACCGGAATGTTTTGCGGTGCAGGTGGTTGATTTCTGACTGCCTCTGCTGTTGGTTCCTCATCGTCCTCGTAATAATCGTCTTCATCGTCATAGTCGTCATCTTCGTATTCACCATCATCAAACCACTCGGCATCATCAGGCTCGTAATTCGCTCTTCTGACTAATACCACCATTGTTGTCAGAATTAACCCAAGTAATACTGCTGCAATAGTCATTGCCGTATTGGTTGAGCCTATCGCACCGCCAAGCAGAACCGATTCAACATCAAAGAAAGCTTGTGTTACCAAACCGTTCCAGGTAATACTGCATGAACGGTCTAACCCCGATTTAGAAATATCTAATTCCCAGGTATCAGAGGTAATGAAACTGTCCGAACCAGAGGTGCAACTTATGGTAGTATTCTCTGGTTCAACAGCAACTTTGTTGTTGTTAATATCAACTCCATACACCCTCAGCAAAGCAATGTCGCCCTGTTTATAATTGCGACTTTCAATTTCGCCAAAGATTTGCACTGGTTGACCCGGTTGGACTGTAAGTGGAATGGTATGCTGAGCATCGTCTTGGAAAAATGTTAGGCTATATTCACCGGAAATATTGCCCGTGAAAGTCCAATAACCTCGACCAGCGATTGATGGCACAAACTCTCCAATAGTTGAGTTCAGGTTGGTTGAGACGGTTTCAGCAGGAGCAAGGTTTCCCCTTGAATCGGAAATCTCGATGAAGATATCGGCCTCAACGCCCGACTCTACAATGAATCCGGAATCAAAGTTCGTAAGAATCTGCCTAGCTTCACCAGCAGAGACAGTGAGTGATACTACAGAAAATACTCCCGCAGCGTTGGCTTGAATCTCATGACTACCAATAGTAGTTGGAATCCAATTGTAATCGAGGAGTGACATGGTCAAAGTTTGATCTTCTCCATCAATAGTCCAGTTTACAGAGATATCGTTTAGTTGGTTACCATATGAATCAAAGAATCTTGGATTCAAATCGAACGGCTGATCGATCGGAATCTTGAGACCCTGACCATCAAGTTCAATCTTTGCCAACGCACCAAAACCTACTTGTTCGATTAGTTGTGAATCAAATAACACGCCAGAAGCATTGTCAAACCAAGTCCCTCGCACAGCATAAGCGCCAACAGCATTAGGGACCAAAGTGTAATAATCGCCTTGTGAAGATAATGCTGATTCATTACCAATCAGCACTTCAATAGTCCCATTGACATTCCATAAATTGCCAGCCAAGTCGAAGGCCTGGACGACGACCGTTGACTGCTGTCCTACCGCAAGTTTGTGCGGTGTCATGACAATTCTAGTATCGATCGCCAAGCCGTGTTGAACGGTTACTGTAGCGCTCGAAATAATGCCCGAATCGTCAACTGTTATGGCGTGGCTTCCCATGGTCATTGGCGTCCAATAAACTCGACCATCCTCTTCACTAATTGTTCCGGACGTGACTGTGAAATTAGTTATTGGCGGGGTTATCAATCCAGAAAACCCGCCGCTGTCTGTTCGGAATGAAGCCAATTCGTATTTTTCACCAGCAATGTAGACATCCTGATTTGGTATGATTGCCAAACTTGAGGCTGTTGCATCGGCTGGGACTACTCTGATTGTTCCTGTGCCAGATATTGGCCCGGCTGAGACTGTCACGTTCCAGTAGCCAGGGTGAGATGCATAGTAAAAGCCGGTATTGTTAACGCTGCCATTCTCAACAAACCAAAGTTGCGGACCGGCCAAACTCGCATCCATTGAGTAACCGTTGGCATCGAGCAAAGTTGGTGTGAGTTGTATTGGAGAACCACTGCGAACTATGATGTCATTATCAAAGGTAAACTGGTATGGCGAACCTGCTGCAACTGTCACTACCGCCGTTGCTTCCATCTGGTATAACCTAGCAGTCAAATGATAGTCTCCGGTATCGAGTGGTATCCACACAGGATTTCCTTGGCCAAAGTACTCCCCATCGATGCTCCATGCGGCCTGATCTGTTGGGCTGGGATTACCCCTAGCATCCAACAAATTTGCAGTGAGAATATTGTTTTGTAAAACCTGTCCTGAATTTATTGACACTTCTATTGATTGACCAATCCCTGGAGTCACTGTGATATTGAATTCATCTGTTAGATTGGTATGCCTAGCCTGTATGGTGATTACTCCAGAATTCCACGGGTAAAATGTACCCTCGGCAGTAATAGTACCATTGGTTGATGACCAAATTATGTCTCCGGCGACTTCACTATTGACAGAATCATAGAGTTTTGCCGAGAAGGTTACAACCTCATCAGCACTCATTATGTAAGCAGGCGGCGTTATCTGTACTCTGACAGCGGAACCGCTTTCCATAAGGTGATGTTGCTCATCAAGCAGGTGTTGATTGGCATAATTACTAGAGGTCGAACTGACGCAAACCAAGATTACAATCATGGTCATGAGCGCCTTTTTGAGCATTTTATCCCCCCTATTCAGTCCACTCTATCCAATCAGCAGAACCGGCTTCTCGGTAATACCAGATGCCATCCTCTGTTTGACCCCACTCGGTGCCGTCTTCCTCGACTCGATAATCTGCCATCCAACTAGTATCCTCTTCCTCTTCCTCTGGCTCAGGCTCCGCCTCTTGACTAGGTGGCGTCGGAGGTGGAGTTGGCACAGTTGGCGCTTGACTTACTCTTGGTTGAGAAAAGTCTCTGGCAACAGGGGTTG
>Ga0163110_10002060_pt1 | contig 10311 bp, 7 predicted proteins | sample CRUFie1St17metaG_FD_108703 | JGI IMG/M metagenome (GOLD analysis project Ga0163110, IMG submission 108703) | Marine microbial communities from the Costa Rica Dome - CRUD Field 142mm St17 metaG | ecosystem: Environmental > Aquatic > Marine > Oceanic > Photic zone | place: Costa Rica: the Eastern...
ACCATTTCTGACGAAAAACTGCCCTTGATATTTTGTGTAAACTCGCTTGGTTTTCGTTTTGTTGAGGGCCGTAAAATGTTCGACCGCGTGTTTTCAGCTGTGCCTGCGTTAATTAAATTTAAACGAGATAATCTGCTGATTACGTTGTGCCAAGGCAAGTGTTTGGGGATTGGCGCAATACTCTTTAGCCTTGGGCACTATCGAATTGCCGCCTCGCCAGAATCCTCGGTTAACCTTACCGGGCCGGAAGTTTTTCAACAATTCTTTGGGCAAAAAGTGGATTTTACGGGCATCGCTGGTGCGCCATCGGTGTTTAATAGCACGGGGCTTATGCACGAAATTGGCAGTGGTATAAAAGGCGCGTTTTTATATGCCGCTCAGCTCGTAACGCTGCTTGCTTACAAAAAGCCCTTGCCAGTGCTCACACTCCCGTCTTCTTCGCAAAGTAAAACCGACACGGCGAGCATTGCCTGTTTACAACAAATTAGCCAACAGGGTATTGAGCTATTTAAAGGGTATGACGAACGGCTGAAAGCCTTTGTGATTAACTTGAGAGGACAGCAATTGGCAGTACTGATGAACCCGCCCGATCAAACTAATAACATGTTCTCTTATCGTTCGTTAGATTTGTACCAACAGGCGTTGGCGCTTTTTGCCTCCTTAAAACTGCCTTTGGTTGTCATGATAGACACGCCAGGTATCGACCCAAGGTTTGATGGCGACAACAAAGACATTATTGAAAAAGTAATTAGCGTAACTGACGACTTGTTGAACTACCCCAAACCGATAGTGGGCGTCATTAATGGTCGAGGTTTTGGTGGGGCAAATACCCTTGCCATGCCTAAGTGCTACGGTGCAGTAGCTCGTTATGGCATTAAAGGGCGAGTGCAAATGGATGTAATGCACGAGAGCATTATGCGTGAGCTACTTTCTGGTTCAAAAAATGCATTGGAAAGCTGGCAAACTTTACAAGATGAGCAAGATCCGCATTGCAGCGATATGGTGGATGGCGAGACTCTTGATGAAATTGTGACTTACCAAGAGTTGGAGTCCCGCCTGTGGTGTGACTTATTCGTTAATCATCCACACGCGGACATGGTAAAAGTGGCTTCATCGTTTATTCAGGCAGATCCCAGCCCAAGAAAGGCCACCGCCGACAGCGTGAAATATTAAATTTTCAGCAGGGTTAACCACTTTGTGTTGGTGCTTAATCCACTGATGATAATTAATAAAAACAGTGGGAGAGCCCATGTTGCCGAAGTGAGTGAAATTCTTGGCGACAGCGGGCGCTTCAATATGGCATGTTTTAGCGACTGCAGCGTTTTTGCTACCGTCCACTTGGTGGGCAATATAGTGTTGAATTTCGCTGCCATGAAGCTCGCTGCTTTCAAGCAAGTTTTGTAAAGACTTTATCCAATATTCATGCAGTACTTCGAACGTGTTGCCCTTGTTTTTTAAGGTGTAGCGAAAGTTTTCACGGTCGTAATTTTCATTGGCAACAGGAATTTGCCCTTCAACCAGCATGTTGGTGACATACTGCGGATCCGAGCCATGCACCAAACCTTTCACTTCCCAATCGTCGGATGCTTCAACGACTAAGGCAACAGCACCATCGCCGACAGCAGCACTCATTTGCAGCGTATCTGGACGCGCGAATTTGCTTAGTGTTTCGCTGGCGACAATTACCCCCTTTTGGGCGCCCATTTGAATCCAACTCATGGCTTGAATTAGCGCAAGTACGCCGCTTGAACAACCCGATTTAATATCCCAGCAACTTGGGTTTTCGAACCCAAATTCTGCGCCTAAGAGTGCGCTGTGAGTTGCTACTGGCAAGGGGTTTGAGATACCTGCATAAATTAAAAAGTCAGCTTCTTTAGCTATGGTAGGGGATTCTTTGATTAGGGCTGTTAAAGCTTGGCGGGCAAGATCTAGCGCATTGATATCGTCTTGTGCTTGATAGCGGTGCAAAATACCCATTTTGCGCTCTATAAACCGTGCTAATTTGGAGGCGTCATCTTGGTTGGCACGCGCCAGCACCTCGGCATTAGAAAGGCTTAACATGGAATCGAAATCACAGGTTGTGATGTGTGGGATATGAAATCCGGGTAAAGCCTGTTTTAGTTTAATCATGAATGCATCCGAGGCGTAATAGGAAAAGGAATTGGGCAATTGCTGCATCATGACAAATAACGCGCTTACAGGAAAGGCAAAATAAAGAATAACTTTCTACTAAACCGACTTGGGTGAACTTAAAGGAAATTTCGGTATATTAGTGGTAATTGCCTTAGCCGATGAAGCGCTTAATGTTACACCGTGTTGAGTACGTCATCCCAATTTAAAGCGTATTTAAAACCTACATAGAAACAACATAAAACCGACAGAGAACATCATCATGACAAGCCAAACCCACTTCTCCAGCCTAGAGAATATGTACCAATCCGCACCAACGAATGACTATTACGCACCCCGAATTCACATTAATGAGCACGAATGTGTGATAGAAATCGATGTACAAGAAAAGTTCTTTCATGCTGCGGGCGCAACTCACGGCTCGGTTTATTTTAAGTTGCTCGACGATGCCGCTTTTTTCGCCGCCAATGCGCTTGAAACCGAGTACTTTGTGTTAACGACTTCTTTTACCACTTACATCACACGTCCCGTCTCTTCTGGCATTATGCGAGCCGTGGGCAAAGTCGTGAACAAAAACAAATCTCAGTTTATTGCCGAAGCTGTGGTATACGACAGCGAAAACCGAGAAATCGCCCGAGGAAATGGCATTTTTGTTCGAAGTAAAATGGCGTTGAATGAGGTGCCGGGGTATGGGGAGTAGTTTGGTGCGGGGTTAGTTGTTAAATTAGAATATTCTATCTTCAAGCAGTAACAAATAGTGGAAGGGAATATGATTGATTTTATTTGGGAGCTTTTTCAACAAGGCCAAATTGGCTCGGCGCAGAACAGTATTGAAAACCAAAGTAAGCAGAACTTTAATCAGGATAAAAGGCTTTCTTCTGCTAGTGCAAGAATACAAGAGTTAGAGCGTCGTCATGAGCAACTTAAACTTGTAACAATGGCAATGTGGACATTGCTAAAAGATCACACAGGAATGACAGAAAACGACTTGAAAAAGTATGTTGAAAAAGTTGATTTAATGGATGGAAAAGCAGATGGGCGCATCAACACGAAAGAACGCTGTAATTGCAAAGACTGCGGTAGAACCGTTTTAACAACCGCGCTGGCTTGCCCGTATTGTGGTGGATATTTGAATCGTAAAAGCGCGTTTTCTCAGGTTTGAAATGGCATATCGGGATAGTGCCTAAACTAAACACTAAACCTAAAATTCGTTTCATCTGCCATTTCAATATTGAGGTGTAGCTTTCCACCTGTTGCTTTAATGTCCTTTTCAGTGAAGAAAGCTTGATGGCCTGCCTAAGCTTTTCCATTCCTGCGATTGCGGGCTGCTCTACCCACATCGCCGATGTGAGTTGTGTTTGGGTTAATTTGGCACACTCTCGCAACTCAGCAAGGTGAATATTCAGTAGTATCTCGGTCGCTAATGTAAAAACGGTGATGTTGTTCATGCAGGATTATTGTAAAAAGTCGTGCTCACCCGTTGTTTTAAATCGGTGGTAAACTATTCATTAAATAAATATTATTCACCCGTTGTAATTTAACCTGTTAGTGACATTTTGGGCATGAGAGTAAGATGAAAATACACGAAATTAGGCTGAAGAATTTTCGTAAGTTTATTGACGAGCGCTTTCATTTTAATACGCAAACGAATGTCACCGTTTTGATTGGCGACAATGCCACGGGTAAATCTGCCATTCTTGATGCGCTTTCTATTATGATGGGAAGTTACCTTCTTGACTTTAAAGTGCCTCGGGCTGCCCGCCATATCCGTAAAAACGAAATCCGTTTAAAGCAAATTCAAGTGGGCGAGCTGCATACAGTTGAGCCCCAGTGGTCTGAAGGGGTTAGTCTTTCTTGTTTAGGGTCGTTATCTGAACGTAATGAACCTATGTTTTGGTCGCGGGAGCTCACCTCTGAAACCGGAAAAACCACCCGTATTAATGCTAAAAATATTGCGGAAGTGGGAAAGTCTGCGCGATTAAAACTAGAGCAAGGTAAAGAGGTGTTGCTACCGATTTTAGCGTACTACGGCACTGGGCGCTTATGGCATAAACTGCAAGATGGCAAGCTTGAAAAGCCGGACTCCAGAAGCGTGGGTTACCGAGATTGCCTTGCACCTGCTTCTAATCATCATTTGTTTTTAAAGTGGTTTAGTCGATTAGAGCGGGCATCGTTGCAAAAACGTAAATCCTTGGGGGTACTAGAAGCAGTAAGAAGGGCCGTTAAAACTTGTATCACAGATTGTAAAAACATCTATTACGATATGGAACGTGAAGAGTTAATGATAGAGCTTACTGAGCTAAGCGAGAGCAACACTCAGTTATACAGTTTTGAAAATTTGAGCGATGGTTATCGCAACATGTTGGCAATGGTAGCAGACATCGCCCATCGTGCAGCACGGCTAAATCCACACTTAGCAGAAGAAACAGCCATGTTAACACCGGGTGTTGTGCTAATTGATGAAGTGGATTTACACCTTCATCCTAAATGGCAGCGTTCGGTAATGCACCAACTTCGCTCTGCATTTCCTAAGGTGCAATTCATTGTTACTACTCATTCTCCTTTTATTATTCAGTCGTTGAAATTTGGTGAGGTAATTGATTTAAATAACCCGCATGAACCTCAAGAAACTGCGCCTTTGACAAGTGAGTTAGAAGGTGAAAAGTTACAAGAGTTTGCGACTGCGGATCCTGCGCCTAGCGCCGCATATTGCGACCAAAGCATTGAAGATATTGTTGAAAATGTGATGGGCGTGCCGTTGCCTTCTCGCAGTGCTCGTTTGCAAAAAATGTACGACGTGGCGAAGCAATATTACGACTTGTTAGAGCAGGCTGCACCCGATTCAGACGATACGAATCTTCAAGCGTTAAAAGTTCAGTTAGATGAATTAAGTTCGCCGTTCAGTGAGCATGTTGCTTATCATGCTTTTTTAGAACGGAAGCGCTTAAAAATGGGCGTAATTGGAGATGATGAATAATTTTATTGCTAAGGGCTTTATTTAAACCCGCTAATGAGATGATTTAACACTGTGGATAATGCAATGGAGGAATCGCGGTGAGGCCAGTGAAACGAGGGAATGCCCCTTTAAATGAAGAAGGGAATCCAAAAGTTTATAGAAAATATGGCAATGCGCGACGGGACTTGGTGAATAGGCTTGGCGAATATTGCTCATATTGTGAAATGCACCTTGATACCTCATTGGCTGTTGAACACATCATCCCAAAAACACACTTTCCTCATCTGGAACTTGTATGGTCCAACTTTTTACTGGCCTGTACGAACTGCAATTCCACAAAAGGTGCAGAGCCGGAAAGCGGCGACCTTTCACCCTATTATTGGCCTCATATTCACAATACCTTTTTGGCATTTGACTACGATGATGAAGGCGTGACCAAAGCGGCAAGCCACCTTAACCCAGCGCAAAAACAAAAGGCCAAACGCACTATTGATTTAATGGGATTAGATGCAAAACCTGATAAAGATAATGCCTCGGATCGCCGTTGGCAGAATCGACAAGAAGCGTGGCGAGATGCTCAGGATTGCAAAGCTGACATTGCCGAGACATTGTCTGATTTAGCAGGGCGAATTTCGAGTGAACGCCTTGAAAGAGTGGTTAATCGCATAAAGGACGGCGCAATTAGAACGGCTAAAGCCAAGGGCTATTGGAGCATTTGGATGACGGTTTTTCAAAATGATGCCGACATGATCGCTCGCCTTGTGAATGCTTCGAATTTTAAAGGTACGGATACCGCATGTTTCGATAGAAACTTTCAAGCCTTAGAGCGAGTGGGCGGGGAGCTTTAACCCGTTTTTCTATCATTTAAGATTGCCTCATCAATATCCTCTACACATTGAATTTATAGCCAAAATAAGTTACCTATTGCTATCGATGTTATCAGAGTTATCAGAGCTGTCAGCGTTATCGATGCTGTGGTTTCTTAATTGGCTTTTTTACGTATGGCGTAGAGCATGCGTAAAAAGACGATTGAAAAATAAAAGTGAAAGTGTAAGTGAAAAGCGTGGTGAAAGATTAAGTGGGAAAAAGTTAAGTGGAAAAAGCCCTGTTTGAAGCGATAAAGCCAATTATTGGTGAAATTATAGGTGTGGTCTTCATCCTTATTGTTGGCTACTTAGTCTGGTACTTTAAAGAAGTCACCAAAACTAAGCGCGAGTTTTTCCTGAATAGGGGTTCGATCAGTGACTCCGACAAAGCCATGATGCAAGATCGTGAAGCTCGAATGTATAAAGACGGCAAATATGTGCCAACGATTGAAGCTGAAATAGCGGAAAGGCGTTTTAGAGCATTGCCAGACGATCAACAAGATAAGCTAGAAAACAAGTACGAACTTTACCAAGAAATTAAACGGCTTTCTGAGCATGGCTGGCTAAATAACTATCGTCACTTAGCTGCCTGTGTACTGGCTTTTTTAAGCAGAATATTCAGCGAAAGTAACCCGTTTAGTGTTAAAGAGTCTTTAGATTATCAACCCCATGCAGCTAAAACTCTAACACGCACCTTATCCCAATGGTTTACCTTTGAAAGCTACTTAATTTTACTGGTCGTCGCCCTTATGTACCCGGCTGTGTTGGCATCGCTCAACAGCGTTGTTACCCAAAGCATTGCCATAGCGGGCGTGAAGGTTTTGGCTTTTGATTCATTGGGGCAGGTATTGGTTTTTTTAATCGCGTTAATGGCGAGTTTGTTCTTAGTTTGGCAATTGGTTAGGGGGCAGTGGGTTAAGGAGCTGACGGTTAGGGGGCAACGGGGTGTCGCGTCGAAGTTCATTAAACAAGCATTTGCCGCGTATTTTTCATTTCCGTTTTGGAAAAGGTTGGGGGCTTTACTGATGCTTTGGTTGGGCGTGTATTTTATAGCAGGGGCGCAGGCGTTAACGTGGGTGTTGGGGTTAAACTTTGTTTTTTACTATGCTGGCGCTGGCGCTGTCGTTTTCTCTGTCGCTGGCGCTTTCGTTGGCGCTGTCGTTGTCGCTGTCGCTGGCGCTTTCGTTGGCGCTGTCGCTGTCGCTGGCGCTTTCGCTTTCGCTGTCGCTGTCGCTGGCGCTGGCGCTTTCGGTGGCGCTTTCGCTGTCTTGTTCGAGAATAACGCCAGCGATGCTGAAAAGCCAAGGCTATCTTCAGTGAAAAGGATAGTCAGCAACAGTGGCGTTAAAATTGGGCTAAGTTTAACAATCAGCTTGTCAATGTTGTTTGTTCTTTTTACGAACATAATTGAAAAAAACGAGCAGGATACAACACCGTTGTTGTTTGTGCTTATGGGCTTGCTTCCTTTGTGCAATGCGGTGGTCGATTGGTTGTCGCTTAATATTACCCGTCACCTCACCTATAAAATTATTGCCGAAACTCACAGTTGGTTAAAAAATTGGTTTTATGTGTTGGTGGATGCCGGGCTTGCTTTGGTGTTTGTGTTTTTGGTGACCACCACCACAGTCGCAGGGCTTTCACTGATTAGCGGCTGGGTTGGTGCCCCCTTGCTGGATTTCACTCAGTTGATGACAAGCATTCAAGATAAAAGCCACATATGGGAACACCTGTGGATTCACCTTATGCTGTTTTCTACCCTTATTCCTACCCTATTTCACTTAGGCTTAGCGTTATACATGAGTGTGATTATGGTTATTACACATTGGCAGCGAGATGCGTTTCAACGATACCTTGATGCGCCACATCTTAAAGATCCTGAAAACCGCAATGAACTGTTTTTTTACGCCAATTTTCGTTGGTTTTTTGTGGTAATTATTGTTGTGGGATTGGGCTTTCTGTTTTACGGGTTAAGCCAGTATATAGGTGGCGCGGCTTGTGTTTTATGGCGCTATGCTGATGGGTTATTGCAGTTTTTTAACATGCCGGGATATCAGTCGCCCCAGCTGACGTGCGGTTAGTCTTTGTTTATTTGTTGTTTTTCCTTTTTTTAAAGCAATGACGGTTGAATGTTAATGCCCTCCTAAAACCAATGCGTAAACTTAACCCCGTATCTAATGATCACGCACTAAATGAGCAAGCACTAACTAAGGCTGTGAGTGCTTTTGCTCATACTCTTTCACCGTCATACCAAACTCTGCTTTAAAACAACTACTGAAGTAAGTGGTTGAAGAAAAGCCGACTTCATCCGCAATTTGTGCCACGGTTAACTTTTGATGCAGCAATTCTGTGGCCTTTCTAAGCCTGTACTTTCGCAGGTATTCCGAAAAGTTGTGATCGACCAAGGCGGCTAATTTTCTGTTTAGTTGCCTTTCGCCAATATGCATCAATTGAGCAGCTTGGCTTCGGTCAAAGCCCTGAGAGGTATAGTTCTCGGAAATCACCTTTTCGAACTTTTCTATGAATTTTCGCTCTCTTTTATGCTGGTTAGAGAGCACTTTATTATAGGCGTGGCTGGCACTTATTTGGGCGCCGAGCCTTTTGCTTAATAGGTCTCTAATCGACAATAAGTTGCTGACTCTTAGTATGAGTTCGTCCTTGTGAAACGGCTTGGCGATATATTCATCTACGTTCTCTTCCCACCCTTGCATACGGCTTTCTAAATCGCCTTTGGCGGTGAGCATTAAAATGGGAATATGGCTTGTTCGCTCATCTTCTCTAATGCGTCTTACCACTTCAAAGCCGTCTATTCCCGGCATCATTACATCGCAAATGATTAAATCGGGGATGCTGTCTAAAGCGCGTTTTAGCCCAAGCTCGCCATTTTCAGCTTCTAAACAGTTGTATTGGGGCTGAAACGATTCGCTTAAAAAGGCGCGCATATCTGCGTTGTCTTCTATGATCAATAACGATTGTTTGTTGTCGTCTATTTCATCAACAGCAACTAACGAGTGGTTGTGGGCGTGCGTAATCGAGCTGGCTTCGAGGGCTAAAAGTGCTTCGGAAACAAAAGGGCTATTTGGGGGTAAAGGGGTGTTTGTGACGGTTTGGGTTTTAATGCTTTCATTGATGTTTTTTGGCGTTAATGGTAAGCACACTTCAAAGCGGCTGCCTTTGCCAATGTGGCTTTCTAAACGCAGGGTGCCCAGGTTTGCGTCGACTAATTCTTTCACTAAGGCTAAGCCGACGCCAGCACCGGGGACTCTTTCGTCATGATAGTGATTGGCTCTGGAAAAACGCTCAAAAATTACGGATTGCTTGTTTTGTTCAATGCCAATACCGTTATCGGATACACAAATAAAAAGGGTTTGTGCGTTTATGTTAATGTTTAGGGTTAATTTTACCCACCCTCCGTTGGGTGTGTATTTAATCGCGTTAGATAATAGGTTCGAGATGATGCGCTCTAATGAGTCTTCTACAAGCGTTATGTTTATTTCTTCAACGTCAGAAACCTGGAGGCGAATGGCTTTTTTCTCGGAAATCGCACGAAAGGATTGCGTAATCGGGTAAATGGTTTCTTTTAAAGAAACGGTTTGCCAAATCAATGGTTGTTTAGATTCAAGTTTGGCTAGTTGAAGTAACTGTTCCACCATTCTAAGCAGCCTTTGCGCGTTGCGTTTAACCAGTGTTAGTTTGGTTTCTTTTTTACGATCATGGGTTGCGCTGAGCAAATCTTCAATTGGGCTTAGAATTAACGTAAGCGGTGTCATAAATTCATGAGAAATATTGGCAAACATGCGCTGTTTTTGCAGAAGCAGTGAGCTGATAGTTTCGGTTTTTTGCGCTAATTCATCTCTGCTTTTTCGAAGTTCAATCGTTCTTTCTTTTACGCCTATTTCTAGTTTTTCTGCGCGTATTTTGAGTAAAGAAATTCGGTATTGTATGAAAAAAGAAATTAACGATATGGCTGCAATTAAATAAAGAATATAGGCCTGCCACGTTTTCCAAATAGGTGGGGTAATAATGATGTCGAGTGATTTCTCACTGTTGTTCCAACTGCCATCGGGATGGCTGCTTTTCACTTTGAATGTGTATTTTCCCGCAGGGAGCGTGGTGTAAGTTGCCACTCTGTTATTGGCGTCCGTTTCTATCCAGTCTTTATCCAGTCCCACCATTTTGTACTGGTATCGGGTTGCGCTTTGGTGAATGAGGTTTAATGAGGTAAACGTAAAAGAAAATAGATAGTCTTTATACGATAGGCTCAAACTGGCTGTACGGTCGATTTCTTTACGTAATATTGCGTCTTCGCTATCGCTGACCGTCACTTCTTTATTGAATATTTTAAAGTGGGTTAAAACGGGG
>Ga0163110_10002064_pt1 | contig 10300 bp, 7 predicted proteins | sample CRUFie1St17metaG_FD_108703 | JGI IMG/M metagenome (GOLD analysis project Ga0163110, IMG submission 108703) | Marine microbial communities from the Costa Rica Dome - CRUD Field 142mm St17 metaG | ecosystem: Environmental > Aquatic > Marine > Oceanic > Photic zone | place: Costa Rica: the Eastern...
GCCATCATGGAACACAACCACAACCTCGCTATCCGGGGACGAAACATTCTGTGCGAAACCCTTGGTTTGCAAAAGCCATGCCCCGATACAATGGTGGCGTGCATCGCAACGCTCATTCTGCCTGAAGGGGAGAGCGAAGGCGGCATCCCGCTGCACGAACCCGACCCGCTGCACGAAACCCTGAGTGAAAAATACGGCATCCAAATTCCCGTTTGGTCCTGGCCTTCACCCCGAGGTCGTTATTTCCGCATCTCTGCCCAGCTCTACAACAGTGAAGATGAATACCGGTACTTGGCCTGGGCTCTGCAACAGGAAGGCATTGCTTGAGGAAGGGAAGGCATGGATTGGATCGCCCTTGGTGAGTTGTTGACCCTTCTGGCCGTTGGTTTGCTCACGCCGGGACCCAATGCACTCACGTGTTTTGGTCACAGCGGTTTGTTTGGTCCAAAGGCCAACATTAACCTCATCGCCGGGATGGTCGTAGGTATCGTGACGATCGAACTCAGTGTGGGGCTTCTGGTCGACGCCATCAGCGATTCCTCGAGCGCCATGACGACACTTCACTGGGTTGGCATGGTCTTTTTGGCCGCCATGGTCGTGGCGATGTTTCGCTTTGACCCCGCTGGCATCCGAGTGGACACCAACATCAACGGTGTCCTGGGATTGAAAGTTGGCATTGGCATGCAATTCGTCAACGGGAAGGAATGGGCCTTTGTCATCATCATGATGACGAAATTCATCGAACCTCTTGGTGGCGGCATGACGGGCATTTCAACGATCATCATCGTCACAACGACCGTGTGTTTGGGCGCCATGATCCTCTGGACGTTGGCCGGTGGTCGACTCAACCATCTGTTCACGGAAGGGACAACTGGCAAGCGTATTTTCCAAAGTTGTGGAGTGCTGCTGGGATTGCTGTGGATTGGTTTCTTCATTCAAGGTCCAGCAACGGTTTGAGGGTCGAACATGACCCTTATGCAGTAGGAAGTAGATTCGCCGTTTCAAGACGAGAAACCGCTCTGCACCATACCCTTAATTGGGTTTGAGTGGACCTTCGCGACATGGACGAACACGGCGATGGTGGGCGGCCTCTAACCCCAAAAGAATGGATCACGCTGTACAAAATGGCCCCTTGGTGGGGGAAACTGGGGATGGTCGTCTCACAAATCATCGTGATCGCTGTGGTCATCTACGTGTTCGTTTTGTGAGACCGACCATGATGTTGAATAGGTCGCCCGACTGGCGGATAACGTGAGCAGCGCCACGTTGGATACCCTGTCGTGGCACGCCCGCTTTTTGGACGAAACGCCGGGTGATGATGCTCAAGGCGGTCGTCCACGACAAGTCCCGGGAAAATGCTGGTCCAAGGTCTCGCCCACACCCGCCCCTTCACCGCAACTCGCCCTTTGGTCCGAGGAAATGGGCGCCCTGCTGGGACTTGGACGCAACGATGAGAACGGCGAGGTCCTCGGCGGCGGCGCTCCGGTCGAAGGCATGCAACCGTATGCCCAACGGTATGGAGGCCATCAGTTCGGCAATTGGGCCGGCCAACTGGGCGATGGTCGAGCGATCACGCTGGGTGAGGTTGAAACCGAAGTCGGTTTTCTCGAACTCCAACTCAAAGGTGCCGGTCTTACACCCTACTCCCGCACGGCGGACGGCAAGGCCGTATTACGCTCCTCCATTCGTGAGTTCCTTTGCAGTGAAGCCATGCATCACCTCGGTGTCCCCACCACGCGCGCCCTCTCGCTGGTGACCACGGGCGAAGCGGTCGTCCGAGACGTCCTCTACAACGGCAATCCTGCCCCCGAGCCCGGAGCGGTGGTGTGCCGCGTAGCGCCCAGTTTCATTCGCTTCGGAAGTTTCCAAATCCACGTGTCCGACGGGCATCATCAGACCTTGCGTGCACTTGTCAACCACACCGTTCGTCATCACTTTCCCGACCACGATGCGAGCACGGACGACGGCCTCATCGCTTGGTTAACCGAAGTGGCTGAACGCACCGCTGTCATGATCGCCCATTGGATGCGGGTCGGTTTCGTCCACGGCGTCATGAACACCGATAACATGTCCATCCACGGACTGACCATCGACTACGGCCCCTACGGCTGGCTGGAGCCGTTCGACGTCGACTGGACGCCCAACACGACCGATGCGGGTCGTCGACGCTACCGCTACGGCCAGCAGCAGCAAATCGGCGCGTGGAACGTGGCTCGCCTGCTCGAAGCCATGGCGCCGTTGATGGACGATGTGAACCGATTGCAACCGGTGCTGGACCACTACATGGAATACGCCATGAACGAACAAAGCGAAACCTGGGCGAAGAAACTGGGGCTCGGTGGGCTCCAGGAAGACGACGAACAGCTGGTGAACGACCTGCTTGACTTGCTGGGCGCCTGCGAAGTGGACATGACCCTCTTTTTCCGCCAACTTTGTTCCATGACCAGACCCGACATCGCCCACCTCAACCTTGCTTTCTATGAAGGCAGTGAGCCGGACAACAGCGCGTGGGACCGCTGGTTAACACGCTGGTGGGAACGGGTCAACGGGGAACCCGATCGGGCGACGATGCGGCAAGCCAACCCGAAGTACGTCCTGCGCAACTGGATGGCGCAGTTGGCCATCGATGCGGCCGAGCAAAACGGCGATTTCTCCGTCGCCGAGGAACTCCACGAACTCCTGAAGCGACCGTACGACGAGCAGCCAGAACACGAGGCGAGATGGTTCCAAAAACGCCCGGAGTGGGCACGCCACCGCGTGGGTTGCTCGATGCTTTCCTGCTCGAGTTAATCCAGCGATTGCGGATCGTATCGCAGAGCCAAGCCCAGAGCAAAACCCAAGGTGTTGACCACGAGGTCGGAAATTTTGTTGTCCCATGTCTCTTTGACGAATTCAAAAGGCAGGTAGAGTTCGAGGATTTCCCACCCGATGGAAAGCGCAAAAAAAATCCACCAGTTTCTCAGGAGGTAGCGGCCGACAAAGGTCCACTGGACAAAATGACCAACGGACCACCAATTCAACAACACCATCCGTTGGCCTCAACCGATGATGTTGGCAACCGGAGTATAATCCCAACGAACCACGGTGAAGGAGAAAGTCGTAAATCAAAGCCCCGCATAACCCTCACAATGAGCATCCAACACACCCCGTTGGGAAAGGTGTTTCACTGGAGTTTTGTGTTGCTTTACGCCTACGGAATTTTCAAGCAAATCGACGACCTGTCTGAACTGGAGGATGCTGCTTTGCTCACATTTGAGGTGGTATTCGCCACCGTGTTTTTGTTGTTGGTCGTGGTACGCTACGGCTACATGCGTCGTTTTGAGACCTTCCAGGGCTCGGTGGTACCCGTCCATCGCTACCACAAACGGTTTGCGCGTGTCATGCACGTGGCGATGTACGTCTGTCTTGTTCTCCTTCCGCTGACAGGATTGGCCATCGCTGCCCTGTTCAGCCGGGGCATCGAAAGTGGTGTCGCCATGGACGTTGCCATCGGATTGCACGGCCTCTCCGCCGACCTCAGTTATGCCCTCATCGCCATCCACATCGTGGCCGCCATCTACTCCAGACTCAAGGGTGAGGGCGTTTGGACCTCCATGGTGCCGGTGTTCACCGAATCCGGTCCGACCTCCAACGAATACGTCCGAAAAGCTGCCGCCATGGAACACGGTGCCCTGCAAAAGGTCGAAGCCTTCATTGCGTCACGGAAGAAAGACTCCGGCCTCAAAGAGCAGCCTGAAAGGCCTTGATTATCGCCTCGTCGAGTTTCTCCCACGGAAACATCTGTCCTTCGGGGTGGCGTCCAAAATGGCCGCCTGCTGCGGTGACGCCGTAGATGGGTGCCGCCAAACCAAGATCGCGAATGATGTGGCCGGGCTTGAAGGAGAAATGAGCGTCCACGAGTTCTGCAATCGTGTCGTCTGCGAGGTTTCCTGTACCGAAGGTATCGACCCGGATGCTCACCGGTTCTGCCACGCCGATGGCGTAAGCGAGTTGAATCTCGCATTCTGATGACAAACCGGCGGCGACCACGTGCTTAGCAGCCCATCGGGCGGCGTAGGCTGCAGAACGGTCCACCTTGGTCGGGTCCTTGCCGGAAAAAGCACCGCCACCGTGTCGCCCACGTCCGCCGTAGGTGTCGACGATGATCTTGCGACCGGTCAGACCGGCGTCGGCATACGGGCCACCCGGGTCGGCAAACCGTCCGGTAGAATTGACGTGGATGGTGGTCTTACCGTCGAGCAGAAGGGAAGCCGGGACCACCGGTTGAATGACGTGTTCGATGACCTGCTGGCGAACATAAGCCTGCTCGGCTTCTTCCGAACCGTGTTCTGCGATCATGTCCTTGTGTTGAACAGCGATCACGACGTTATCGGCGTAAACCGGCTGCCCGTCCTCACCGTGCATCAGCGTCACCTGAGACTTGGCGTCCGGTCGGGCCCATGGAAGCGTCCCGTCAAGACCGAGTTTGCTGACGCGTCGGGTCAGGGCTTGCGAGAGCGCAATCGCCATCGGCATCCAGCGGCCTTGGTGTTCAGGGTAGGCTTCCGTTTCGTTGCATGCATAACCAAACATCAGACCTTGATCGCCGGCACCCTGCTCGTCGACGGACTGCACCACACCCCGGTTGATGTGAGCGGACTGGCTGGTGATGAGTTCCGTGACTTCACACAACGCTTCGGAGGTAGCGTCCATACCGATGCCATGGGACGTGTAGCCGATGGCAGCCGCCGTTTGTCGAGCGATGGCAACGTAGTCCGGGGCGGTAACGCCCGCTGCAAGTTTGACTTCGCCGGCCAGCACGATGTGCGAGCGTTCCTCACGCCCTTTCACGAGGGTTTCAACAGCGACCTTGGCGGTGGGGTCCAGGGCAAGGCAAGCATCGAGGATCGCATCGGAAATGGCGTCGCACAACTTGTCCGGATGGCCTGCGGCCACGGACTCCGATGTGAACAGCCACGCCTGTGTCATGCTATCGGCCTCTTCGCTCCTGTATTCAACAGTTGTCGTTTTAACAAGATGAGGACGCGAACCCAACCAAACGGTCAGCCCGTACGTCGAACGGTGTTCGTCGAAGGGGCCTCATGTTCCGACGGTGTAGTCGTCGAGGTAAGCCAGTTGTGCATCGGTAAGCTTGTCAATGCTGAATCCCAGGGTCCCGAGTTTGGTGGTGGCCAAATCTTGGTCCTGCTCGGTGGTGATGTCGTAGACCTCCTTGCCCATCGAGCCTCCGTCCTTGGCCAGACGGCAGAGGGAAAGGAATTGGTTGGCGAAGGACATGTCCATGACTTCCGAGGGATGCCCTTCAGCCGCTGCGAGGTTAACCAAACGACCTCGAGCGAGCAGGAAAATGCGACGTCCATCGGGCATGAGGAATTCCTCGTTGTCCTGACGAATGGTGCGCATCGATTCGGCTTGTGCTTCCAGGTCGGTGATTTTGATTTCGCAATCGTAGTGCCCGGTGTTGCAAACGATGGCTCCGTCCTTCATCGTCTCAAAATGACGACCGACGATGACGTCTTCCATGCCGGTGGCCGTGCAGAAAATATCGCCGATTTTCGCCGCCTCATCCATGGGCATGACGCGGTAGCCTTCCATCACGGCCCGCAGAGCGGGAAGAGGGTCTACTTCGGTGATGATGACGTTGGCACCCATGCCGCGGGCCCGCATGGCTACACCGCTTCCGCAATGGCCAAATCCGGCCACGACGAAGGTCTTGCCCGCAAGCAGCACGCTGGTGGCACGGAGGATGCCGTCGAGGGTTGATTGGCCCGTGCCGTAGACGTTATCGAAATCCCACTTGGTCACGGCGTCGTTGACGGCGATAACGGGGTAGCGTAAATCGCCGGCTGCGGCCATGGCTCGTAGACGGTGAACACCGGTGGTGGTTTCTTCGGTCCCACCGATGACACCATCTGCATATTCGGCTTTCTCACCGTGAACCCGAACGATGAGGTCGGCGCCGTCGTCGAGGGTCAAGGTGGGTTTAAACTCCAAGGTTTTGTCGATGCACCAGTAGAAATCATCGGTGGATTGACCGTGCCATGCGTGGACGGAATAGCCCTCTCCGGCAAGCCAAGCAGCGACTTCATCCTGGGTGGAAAGCGGGTTGCAGCCCGACCACGAAATCTCAGCCCCTGCGGCTCCGATGGCCTCGATGAGCACGGCTGTTTCCTTGGTGACGTGAAGGCATCCGGCCACTCGCATGCCTGCAAGGGGTTTGGTCCGCTCGGCCTCTTCTTTGAGTTTGGCCAAAACGGGCATACGGGCTCGGGCCCAATCCACGAGCAAGGCTCCCTTCTCAGCCAGCCCAATGTCGCGGACCGTGTAGTTTTCACCCTTGTCGAGGTCATCCATGACCCTTCTCAACGGCCGGCCCCTCTTGAACTCTATCGTGCGCCCTCGACGAAGTCAAGCCTCACTTCTTGTTCTTGTGAAGTTGCTTGGCTTGCTTGGCCCACTCGTCGCGCTTGACACGTCCGGGGAAGAACTCGATGGCGATGTTCACCTCTTCTTCGATCTTCGCCGTCATCTTGCTCACCTGCTCAAAGGTGAAGATGCCCAACGCATTCAACTTCTCTTCAATGAACGGCCCGATGCCCTTGATGGTTTGAAGGTCATCTCTTTCTGATGCAGAGGCCACACCGAGCGTGGCGAAGTCAATCTTCTCCGCCTTCGCTGCAACACGCTCAAGTTCTTCGGCCTGCTTGAGGGCTTTCTCGTCCAACTTCACGTCTTCACCGAGCAAAATCTTGGCTTGGTTGGCCCACTGATCTCGCTTGACACGGCCGGGGAAGAATTCGATGGCCTCGTTGACTTGCTCTTCGAGTTTGGCGTTCATGTTGGCGATTTGTCGGTACGTGGTGATGCCGAGCGCATTCAACTTCTCCTCGATAAACGGTCCAATGCCCTTGATGACTTGGAGGTCGTCCTTGGAAGTCACAACGGCGGCTTTACCGAAGACTCGGGTGATGCCAGAAACGCCGGTGAGCGCGTTGCCGTCTTTACCCGTCCAGGAAATGACCGTGCTGCCACGGTCATCCATGAGTGCGGCAGAACCGGTATCAGCGAACTTGGAGGCGTCCGCCACTTCAAGGCTGGTAGCGCCTTTCTTGACCTCGCTTTTCAGTTCGGTGGACGTGGCTTTGCCGAGCACCTTGAAGTCGATGGTTTCAGCTCGAGACTTCACGCGCTCAAGTTCTGCTTCCTTCTTGGCTTCCTTGGTGACAGGTTTTGCAGCAGCGGCCTTCTTGGCTTCTTCCTCGGCCTTCTTCTTGGCGGCAGCGGCAGCGGCTTCTTCGTCAGCTTTCTTCTTGGCGGCAGCGGCAGCGGCTTCTTCGTCAGCCTTCTTCTTGGCAGCAGCGGCTTCTTCCTTGGCCTTCTTGTCAGCCTCGGCTTTCGCCTTCTTCTCCGCTTCCTTGGCTGCCTTTTCTTCGGCAGCCTTGGCTTCCTTAGCGGCCTTTTCTTCGGCATCCTTGGCTTCCTTAGCGGCCTTCTCCTCAGCCTTCTTGGCGTCTTCTTCAGCCTTCTTTGCGGCGGCAGCAGCAGCGGCTTCTTCCTTGGCCTTCTTGTCAGCCTCGGCTTTCGCTTCCTTCTCGGCTTCCTTGGCGGCCTTCTCCTCAGCCTTCTTGGCGTCTTCTTCAGCCTTCTTTGCGGCGGCAGCAGCAGCGGCGGTGGCAGCGGCTTCTTCTTCGGCCTTCTTTGCGGCGGCTTCTTCGGCCTTCTTGGCAGCCTCGGCTTCTTCAGCGGCCTTGGCTTCGGCTTCAGCCTTGGCCTGGGCTTCTTCTGCGGCCTTCAGCGCCTCTTCGTCGGCCTTGGCTTGCGCACCGATGATGTCCTGAGCCTGCTTGACCCACTCGTCGCGACGGATGCGTCCCTTGTAGTGCTCAATGGCGTCGTTGACGTCGTCCTCGGTCTTTCGGTCGAAACTGGCCAGTTGCTCGTAGGTAAAGATGCCCAAGGCGTTGAGCTTCTCTTCGCTGTACGGACCGATGCCCTTGATCACTTGCAGGTCGTCGGCATCCTTCTTGGTCGCCTTGCCAATCCGCTCGAAATCAAAGGACTTCTTTCGCTTCTTAATGCGGTCCATCGTCTTCTTCTTCTCGGTCTCAGCCTTGCGTTCGTCCGCCATGACGGTGACGTCCCAGAGGAAGTACACGCTGGCCTTGCCCAACTTGATGCGAGCGGTGTACGTCCCGCCTTCGTAGGTTGGGAATTCGCTGTCGTCGAACTTGAAGTTGATGACCATTTCACCGTCCTTGCCAACGGGCAATCGGCGGGAGCCTTCCATACTGAAAGCCGACTCGTACATGTTGAAGCGGCCGTAGTTGCTGTCGTCGTTGTAATCGATCATTTCGACGCTGATGTCGCCCATGTTGGTGATGGTGATCTCCTCGACGGTGGATTCGGTGGTGCCGGGTTGAACCGGCCCGACTGGAGCGAGAATGAACGGGTCGTCCTCGGTCCCCGAACCGGCCGTAAAGTCCGGCTCGGCGAAGGTGTTCTCGGGTTCAGGACCATCAGCGAGCATCACCAGGAACCGGTCTTTACCCAGCAACAACGGGATGATGAGCAACAACAACAGGATGAGCAAACAGGGGAAACACCACATCCAATTGATGCCGTCATCCTCGGGTCCATCGCCTCCTGAACTGAGACAAATGGCCAGCCAACTCTCTTGACCGGACGAATTGTCCATCGGGTCCGAGCCGCACTCGGATTCTTGAGAATCCGAGAAGCCGTCGTTGTCGTCATCGGTGTCCTCGGTCAGGTTGCCCACGTAGCCGTCTGGCAGTTGGTCGGGCAGGCTGTCGTTGTCCGAATCGTTGAACACCGTCATGGAGAGCGCAAAGGACTCGCTGTAGACCGAGTTGTTGGCCCAGACGGTCAGGTTCACCGTTGCGCTGGCGTTGACCGGCGTACCACGAATGCTACCGTCCAACGAAGCGTCGCGAGCAGGACTCAAACCAAAGGTCAGACCTTCGGGAAGGTCGCCTTCAAGTTCCCACGTGATGATTTCACCGCTGCCGTTGACGAACGGAATCAGCGGCTCCATCGTTCGGTTCACGAAGAGGTCCACGTACTGCGTGGGGTACTCGAGCGTAAACGGTAGGTCGAGGTACGGGTCCAATGCATCGCAGATGCCGTCGCCGTCCGTATCGGCCGGCACGCTAGCGGCGTCCAACGGATCAGAGAAACCGCAAGCCAATTCCTCGGCATCGGACCAAGTGTCATCGTCGTCGTCCAAATCCTCCACCAGCGGGGGCTGACTCGTCGACGGCACACCGGGCACCAACTGGTCGGGCTTCCCGTCGTTGTCCGTATCCACTGCTCCAGCAGGGTCAAGCGGGAAGGCGTCGGGACCGGCCACACAACCGCCGTTGGCGGGGGCTTCCGGTCCATCGCAAGTACCGTCGCCGTCGCTGTCGGGATTGGTAGAACTGGTGTCAACAGGCAGGCCGAGTTCGTCCTCGTTCGGGATACCATCGCCGTCCACGTCGTCGTCCATCAGGTCGCAGATGCCGTCGCCGTCCATGTCGTCGGGGATGCTGGTGACGTCGAGCGGGTCGCTTTCACAGGTCACTTCAATCAAATCGAGGTAGCCGTCGCCATCGTCATCATCGTCAGCGATGAGACCGCCGGGACCGTCCGGGTCCTCGTCGGGGTAGGCGTCACCGTCGGTGTTGACCGGCAGGGCCGGGTCGAGCGGATGGCTGTCGGGACCGGCGAAACACACGCCTTCAACGCCCAATTCGCCATCACAGAAGCCGTCGCCGTCGGTGTCAGGGTTGTACGGGTCGGTACCGATGACGCTCTCGTTGGTGTCGGACATGCCGTCGTTGTCGTCGTCCTCGTCCTCGATGAGCGTGTAGGGGTCAACGCCCGTGTCGGGGTAGTCGTCGGGCAGCTCGTCGGGCATGCCGTCGCCGTCAAAGTCCTCCAAAATCTCGAGCCAGAACGTGGCCTCAATCGAGAAGGCGGGGTCGGTCGTGTTTGCCCAAATCGTGTAGGTTGTGTTGTCCATTGCTTGGGTTGGCGTGCCGGAAATGATGCCGGTCGCGGGGTCAAGTACAAGGCCGTCGGGCAGGTCGGGTGAGACTTCCCACGTGGCGCCGGGAACGGCGTTGGGTGGGTTGATCGGTGCGGTCTCGGTGTTGTTCACCAGCACGGTTGGACCGAGCGGATCCGTGCCCACAGGGTTGGAATCGGGACCGGCCAGACAAATCGGTGGCACGGCGTTGGGGCCGTCGCAGATACCGTCGCCGTCCGTATCGGGGTTGAGGGAATCCGTACCGAGGTCGCC
>Ga0163110_10002065_pt1 | contig 10297 bp, 5 predicted proteins | sample CRUFie1St17metaG_FD_108703 | JGI IMG/M metagenome (GOLD analysis project Ga0163110, IMG submission 108703) | Marine microbial communities from the Costa Rica Dome - CRUD Field 142mm St17 metaG | ecosystem: Environmental > Aquatic > Marine > Oceanic > Photic zone | place: Costa Rica: the Eastern...
GAAAGCGATGACTCTTCATCAGGTTCCTCGTCGCTTTCTTCTTCTAGTGTGCTGATACACTCAATCAAATCTATCGATTCATCTCCATCTTCATCGAACATGCTAATTAGTTCAGAAATTGTTTCATCATCAGCATCATCATTGGCATGCTCCTTTAGTGCTTCAGATAACTCGATGCGGTTGATTTTTCCATCACCATTTTTGTCGAGTTTACGGAAAAATGAGCCAGGATTAATTTCCATAGAATCCATGAAGTCAGTTAGTAAGTCAATTGGTTTTACTGCCACATCTGATTCAATTTCAATTTCCATTGATTCAATGACCTCAATCAATTCAAACGCATCAATTCGACCGTTGGAGTCTTTGTCGACCAGAGAGATAATTCCCATAATATCGCCTGGAGAGAGGTAATCGCCAACGATACTGCTGATACCTTTTTGTAATTCGGGTCCATCTATAAGCCCATTCTCGTCTATGTCCATAGATTCAAACATTGACCTTATTGTCATATCTTGGTCAACTGCTGCGGTTACCAATGTTCTGAGATGTTCATCTGAGGTAGTTTCAGATTCTTCTACATCTTCATGCTGCTGTTCAACTGATTGGTCTTCCTTATCTTCATCGTCATCAGAAACCTCATCGCCAACATCCATATTTTCGTCAGTATTCTCTTCTGATTCAACATCATCAGCTTCAACTGCACCTACATCTTCAGGCTCATTTTCCTCAGATTCGACTGACTCGGATTCTGTGCTCTCTGCTTCAACAGTAATTGTGTCATTTTCAGTTGTGGTCTCATCTGAATATGCCTCAGCAGCCTTTTTCAACTCTGCTTCGGTGAGATAGTCATTGTCATTTTCATCAAAAGATGCGGCATATGATAGGAAATCAGCCTTATCGTCAATAGAGTATTTCTTTATAATTCTCTCAACTACATTCTCTGAGTATTGCTTGGTAGCAATAGTGTCCACTGAGTCAACCTCTTCAGGTTCCTCCCCAGAAATGGCGGCAACTAATTCATCGAGGCTTATCACACCGTCGTTGTCTGTATCAACCTGAGATATCAACCGATCAATTTGGGATGGAGGCAAATCGGCTAATTTCATTTTGAGTAGTCCATCCTTTAATTCCACGGCATCAATGGAGCCATCCGAATCTGAATCGAATCTAGAAAACAACTTGCGAGCTTCTATACCTGTATTCTCAAACCATTCACTAAGTACAGATAATACATCATCGGCAACAAAGAATACCCCACACTCTGGGCAACTTTTTGAATCGAGTGGGACCAATGAGTTACATGCACCACATTCGCCTAAGGCTTCATCTGAAACACCAGAGAATCCAATACCACATTCTGGGCATTTTTTGGAATCTAGTGGAATAATTGCTCTACATGAGCCACATTCTGCCATTGGGACATCTTTAGTTTCGGTATCTGACACTGCCACACCCAATTATGGGAATACAACCCATGATATAATGATTGACAGGCAAAACAGGCTCAAATGTATATATGATTGGTCTTATTCGTAATCAGGTGACCCAATGGAGGTAAGTCGTGGTTGTGTATATCTCTATGAATTTACTAATTACGACCGGTTCACTGCGGATATTGAATTATTGATGGATATTAATCATGAATTTGATTTTACACTTTTGAGTCGATTACCAACACGACGCCTTATAGAAAAATTAGACTTATCAAAGGTATCCAATTACTGGGTCACTGACAAAAAATCAAGTAATTCAATCCGTCCAGATATAGCGGAAATATCTAGTCTTATTACAGCAGATAAGACTACGTTAAATTGTTTCTTTATCCTAGACGGATTAGAATTGATTGCCACCGAGACCGATCTTGATGAATTAATTAGGTCGCTATCATCGTTATTTGATCATATAAAAGCTCAAGGTATTGTTCTAGCAATCTGTATTGATACGTTGGCTTTTGATTCGGAATGGATAGTAAAATTACAATATTTGACTGAAAAATTAGTCGTTAAATCTCCTGATTCGGTTTCTGTTGAAAAAGAATCATCGACAAATGAGGAGTCTAACGACATACCATACCAGCATGAATTAGGTATTGATGGCGGTCCAAGATTAGCATACTTGGCAAAGTTGCCAGAACTGGGCTTTACCAGAGAAATTTTAGTCAAACGCATTTTACAATGGCGACGCATGGGTCTAGATGTTTCAGCAATTGAACCGGCATTAGCATATGATAATCATCACGCTTATCAATTGTATAAATTAGTTGAAGAAGATGTAAGACGAGCAACAGAACTAGAACGATTTATTCATGAAAATCACGGCGCATTAGATGCATCACAAATAGCAGTGGATATGTTTAGAGTCAGACAATTGACAGGTTTGGATGAGTTAGAAAAGAAGTACTATTCCTCATCTTGACAACTTGTGATTTTCAGCTTCAATACGCGCTAGCCAAGCCCCATCTCTCAAATATTTGGCAATTTTATTGATTTCACCACTCGTTGCGCGGTCACCGTCAAGTATTGGAGCAATGTTCCTAACTAATTTGATTAAAGAATTAACAATAGGAGACGATTGCTGGTCACGCTGCGATAGTGCTTCGCTAGCGATTAACAGTTCACAAGCTAGGACCTCCGAAATTCTAGTACACGCTTGGTATAAATTCCAACATGCTGTTGCTCCCATGCTGACATGATCCTCTTGACCCGCAGAAGTACTGGTCGAGAACGCTGTTCTTGGCGCCGCATGTCCGTGCAATTCCGCTAATGCTGCTCCTGCACTGTATTGAACAATCATCAAGCCAGATTCCAATCCACTGTCTGCGGCGAGGAATGGAGTGAGGCCGCTCTTACTTGAGTCTAATAATTGGTCCATGCGTCGTTCAGAAATAGAACCTAGCTCGAACAGTGCTAGTGACATTCTATCGGCACAGAGTGCGAGAATTTCACCATGGAAATTGCCCTGGGAGACAATTCTGTCACTCAACTTGGGTGCATCAGCAAAAACAAGTGGATTGTCTGTAGTGCTGTTTAGTTCGATGTAGATAGTAGATTGCATCCCAAGTAGTGCTTCGTAAACAGCACCATGAACTTGGGGCGCACACCTGAAGGAGTATGGGTCTTGCACTTTCTTGTAATCCATATTCGATTGTTGAATCGTCGAGTCAGCTATTATTTCTCTGATGCGTTTTGCAACAGTTAATTGACCAGGATGTGGTCTTGCATTGTGAACTCTAATATCGGTAGGTTTCATAGTACCTTGGTATGCATCAAGACTAGCACAATAAATCACATCAGCAATGGGCAATAAATTATCCAATATGTCAAGTGATAACACAGAGTAGCTTAGCATTTGACTGGTCCCATTAATCAGTGATAAGCCATCTTTAGCGTGTAACTCCACAGGAATTAATCCATTTGCGGTCAAGGCATCATGAGTATCGTGAATATTTCCTTCATCATCAATTACGTTTCCTTCACCGATTAGTGCAAGTGCCATGTGAGATAAAGGCGCCAGGTCGCCACTAGCCCCAAGGCTACCTATGCGAGGTACGCAAGGGGTAATCCTAAGGTTAACAAAATCGATTAACTGCTGAACTACATTCGGATGGACGCCTGAAAAACCCTTAGCGAATGAGTTTATTCGGGCTATCATCATCGCTCTAACAGCATTAACTTCCATCAAATCTCCAAGGCCTGTAGCGTGAGACCTAACCAGATTTAATTGCAACTCTTGTAATTGTTCTGAGGCAATTTTCGTATTTACCAAAGAACCGAAACCAGTGTTGATTCCATATACGGTCTCATCAGACTCTAGAATCTTATCGATTGTATTTCTTGCTGCAATTATACGGTTCCATGCCCCTTCTGTCAACTCAATAATGGCATCTCCATTGACCGCCGCCATGACCTCAGACGATGAAATTGTATTACCATCAAGTGTTACTGTTTGCGCCATCATATCACTTCATTATTTCATCAAAGATCGAATCGTCTGTCAAATTAGGTAATGTGACTTTGAGCAGATTATTTTCGGACATTGCCTGATTTATTGCTGCTATCGCTCCGGGATTTCGCGCCCATGCTCGACGAGCAACTCCATTGTTTACATCCCAGTGCAACATAGATTCAATACGATTCTTAGCCGCCTCACTACCATCGATTAACATACCAAAACCACCGTTTATCACTTCTCCCCACCCAACGCCGCCACCGTTGTGTAGACTTACCCAGGTTGCTCCTCTAAACGCATCGCCAACAAAATTTTGCACAGCCATATCAGCAGTAAACATCGAACCGTCTTTGATATTAGCCGTTTCTCGATAGGGACTGTCAGTTCCTGATACATCGTGGTGGTCTCGTCCAAGCACAATTGGTGCTGAGATTTCACCACTGGCTATTGCTTCATTCATAGCTAGAGCAATTTTGCGCCTTCCCTCGTCGTTAGCATACAAGATTCTTGCTTGGCTTCCGACAACTAATTCATTTTCCCCAGCCTGTTCAATCCAACGTATGTTATCAGTCAATTGCTGTAGGATACTTGGTGATGCTGACTCAGCCAAATTCTCTAATACAGTTTTTGCAATTTTATCTGTTTTAGCTAGGTCAGCAGGGCTGGCTGAGGTGCACACCCATCTATATGGTCCAAATCCATAATCAAAGCAGATTGGGCCCATAATATCCTCAACGTAACTTGGATATCTGAAATTACCATCTGGTTTGAGAACATCTGCACCAACTCTGGACGCTTCCAACAAGAAGGCATTACCATAGTCCCAAAAGAACATTCCACGGTCAGAAAGTGTATTTACTGCATCTGCATGTCTAATCAGTGTTTTTTGGATTTCTTGGGCAAACTTTTCTGGGTCATTTGACATCATTAACGAGCTTTCTTGATATGAATAGTCTGCAGGAAAATACCCTCCTTGATACGGATTGTGCAGGGAGGTCTGATCACTGCCCAAATCCACATGTATATCTCTTTCAACAATTCGCTCCCATAATTCTACTATGTTACCTATATGGCCAATAGAAATTGGAACTCGACGCTGAGCAGCGTCGACCATCAAATCAATTGACTCATCGATGTCACGCGAGATATTAGTTAACCAACCTTGTTCGTAGCGTTTAATGGCAGCATGCTCATTCATCTCAGCCACAATACATGCTGCGCCTGAAATAACTGCTGCCTTAGCTTGGGCACCAGACATTCCGCCCAAGCCTGAAGTGACAAATGTAATGCCTGCCAAATCCCTTTCAGGAGGTAAATTTAGGTGCATTCTAGCGGCGTTGAGCAGTGTAATTGTGGTTCCGTGGACAATCCCTTGGGGACCAATATACATGTAAGAGCCCGCAGTCATTTGGCCATATTGTGAAACACCCAAGGAATTCATCTTCTCATAATCGCTACGGCTACTGTAGTTTGGTATTACCATGCCATTAGTAACCACTACTCTTGGTGCATGACTATTCGATGGGAATAGCCCTAGCGGGTGGCCCGAATAAATTACTAGGGTTTGTTCATCTGTCATTTGAGATAAATACTGCATGACCAATCGGTATTGGGCCCAATTCTGAAATACTGAACCATTACCTCCATAGGTGATTAATTCATGAGGAAATTGGGCTACTGCAGGGTCTAGATTATTCATAATCATCAACATTATCGATGCTGCTTGAGTTGATTTTGCTGGATAAGCGTTAATGGGGTAGGCCTTCATGGCATATTCAACAGGTCTGAACCTTTGCATGGTTATGCGACCAAATGTTTCCAACTCTTCTAGAAACTCTGCACCTAGTTTCGAATGAAACTCTGAATCGAAATACCTCAAGGCATTCTTCAGCGCTAAAATCTTCTCATCATCATTTAGAACTTGCCTCCTCGCAGGTGCATGGTCGACGCTTTCATCAAAACCTGGATGTTCAGGTAGTGTATCTGGTATGCCCTGAACTAAACTGTTCCGCAGAACACTCCATTCAGTCTCCATATGCATATGCAAACGCCGGAATTCTTTGAGGCTATTGCTCAGAAACAATTTGTAGGTCGGGTCGCCAATAAGTGAAAATCAGTCCACACATTACCATAATCAAGGAAAATGAAATAAAACCTGTTCGCAATGAAAGATTCTGATATTCCACTAAATATCCAGCAATTGTGGTGGAAAATGCCGCAGTTCCACCAAGAATTAGCATATCCATCGAAAATACTCTACCTCTTACCTCATCTTCGACCCACATTTGAGTTAGCACAGTAGATAAAACCCAATTGCCACCACTAGCCGAATGTGCCAATATGATTAATGCCACAGTAAGGGGCAAGTATATCTCCAAAGTGATACCGACTAGGAAATAGAAGAACCCGGATATTGATACAAGTATTCCAATTAAAGATGGCCACTTTGTTCGATCCTTGAAAACTGCTCGAGCTATGAGTGGACCAATACCTGTCCCAATGCCACGAGCAAAGAAAAACAATCCAAAACCGAAGGCTGCACCATAGCCAGTTAGATTTCCGCCAGCCAGGACTAGGAATACTCCGGCAAGACCAGCTCCTGCTAAATTCCACGATGACTTAGCAAATACAATTCTTAACAACTTTTTGTCATGGTAGATTCGCGACCAACCAATTTTGATATTGCTAAATGCAGTCTTGATAATTGGACCTCTTACTGTCTCGTCATACTTTTGCTCAAAAGTTAATGGAATTAGCAATAATGACGACAATAAAAATGTGTATGAATCAATAATGAATGCTAGATCGGTTCCCCAAATACTGACAACAATACCACCTAGCATTGCACCAACACAGAGTGCAGTAGACCACGACGCACTATCGATTGCGTTGGCAGTAATCAAATCATCCTCATCAACAATATTCGGCAAGGCCGCTCTCTCTGCGGTAACGTAAACTCCATGCAGAAGCATCATTAAACCTGACATAGCAATAAGCCACCACATATCTTCCTCACCATCAACAAATAAGAAGGAGAGTGCCAGAAATACTTGGAATATGTTCGCCCAAAGCATCAGTTTTTTGCGGCTCATGCGGTCTGCTAGGAGACCATTTATTGGTTGAGATAAAGCAAACAGTGCCATTCTAACAGAAAACAATACTCCAAGAAGAAATTCTGATCCTGAGTATTCTAATATCAAAAAGAACAGTGCAATGGTGTTGAACCATTCGCCCAGGAGCGAGATAACCGATGCTGCCCATAGTCTCCTAAATTTTGCGTTTGAGAAGAAGAATTCAATATATCCCTTAGTCAATATCACTCCTCCTCAGACGCGGAATTTTGACCACTGATGGTACAAATAATCCACTTTGAGGTAGGAGTATTTGATGTATCTGCAGTAGATTCCAGTGGCACTAACTCGTTTGCCTCTGGGAAGTATGCTGCAATGTTCCTTTTTGGAATCTTGTATGGAATTACAGTCCATTCACTAGACCTGATGGTAGCTCCATTATAGTGGCTGGTGACATCAACTACATCACGGGTTTTAATTTGTAATTCTAACATATCATCGGGATTCATCATTATGATTCGTCTATTGCCCTTTATCCCACGATAGCGATCATCAAGACCGTATATCGTGGTGTTATATTGGTCATGAGACCTTATTGTCATCATTACGAACTCTCCATCTTGCAAAGTGACATCGGGCAAATTATTGATTGAGAAACTTGCAAGACCATCCATTGTATCAAATTCCCTATCATCTTTTGGTGGGTTAGGTAGGTTGAAGCCATTTTCCTGTCGCACGCGTTCATTGTAATTTTCAAAACCGGCGATGGATTTAGCAATCAACGATCTTATAGCATCATAATCATCAACTAAACCTAGGTAGTCTATTGGTGAATCGTCAAGAGTCATAGCTGCTAACTGTGCTATTATCCATGGCTCGCTTCTCAATGAATCTGATGCGGGTTTAAGAGTTCCTCGGGAGGTGTGTACTACGCCCATCGAATTTTCAACGGTGACAAACTGCTCACCTGATGATTGTTCATCTAATTCAGTCCTACCAAGGCACGGTAAAATCAACATCTCATCTGATTGAACAAGATGAGAACGATTGAGTTTTGTAGAAACATGAACGCCCATCTGTAGATTTTCTACCGCTTTCGATGTTCGTTTTGTTTGTGGGGTGGCTGAAATAAAATTACCACCTAAACAAAAGAGAAATTCAAGATCGCCAGTTTCCATAGCCTTGATTGCATTAACAACATCATAACCGTGTCCCCGGGGAATTTTAGTTTTCAGACCGAGTTCCATATCATCAATAAATGAATCAGTAGGCGCTTCCCAAATACCTACAGTTCTGTTACCTTGGACATTTGAATGACCACGAACTGGACATAGACCTGCACCCAGTTTGCCAATGTGACCTCCCAACAAGTGCATATTAACTACCTCTTGAATAACTGCTACGCCATTTTTGTGTTGGGTCAATCCCATCGCCCAACAAGAAATTATCGTTTTTGAGTTGATTAACAATTCCGCAACACCCTCGATAGTTGCTCTAGGGATGCCTGTGTCAGTAACTACTCTACTCCATTCTAAATTGGTCAACGAATCACAATACTCATCATAACCTTTGGTTTTGCTCTCGATAAAGTCATTATCAATACTCTTTGATTCAATTATTATTTTATTTAGTGCTTGAAATAGTGCTGCATCTCCGCCTATTTTTATGGGTATATGGACGTCAGACAATTTCGTTGATGAGAAGTTTAGTTTCATATAATCTTGAGGGTGTTTAAAACGTATCAATCCAGTCTCAGTAAGCGGGTTGATGTGTATTATCGTGGCACCATTATCCTTGGCGTCACGTAGCGCTGTGAGCATTCTTGGATGATTAGTTCCTGGATTTTGACCAATAACTAATATTGTGTCAGCGTGATTAAAGTCAGTAAGACTAACTGTTCCTTTTCCAATTCCGATAGTTGAAATTAATGCCTTACCACTTGATTCATGACACATATTGGAACAATCAGGAAGGTTATTTGTCCCATACATTCTTACAAATGCCTGATACAAAAACGCCGCCTCATTACTAGTCCTACCAGATGTGTAAAATGCAGCATTGTCAGGCGACTGCAGAGATTTCAATTTATCAGAGATTTTGGCTAAAGCCGCTTTCCAAGATATCGGTTGGTAATGGGAGTCTTCTCTACTAGCATACATCGGTTCAGCAATTCTGCCTTGACTATTGAGCCAATAATCACTTTTAGTTGACAATTCGCTTATAGAATACTTGGCAAAAAATGCTGCGTTTACATTTGCCTTCATCGCTTCGTCAGCAACTGCTTTAGCGCCATTTTCACAAAATTCGAAACTTGATCTGTGTTCAGGGTCTGGCCAAGCACAACCCGGACAGTCAAAACCTTCCTTTTGGTTAACCATTCTGAGAGTTTTAACCGTCTTTCCAACTCCCATTTTTTTCATTGAATGGACTGCACTTGAAATAACTGCAGGTATTCCAGCTGCCGTAACTTTCGCTGATGACAAGGTCAATTTTGATTTATCAACGGGCACAAGCCCGTTGGAGTCATCACCCATCGATACTATGGTGTAATGTAGACTTTTGAAGTCTTGGTCGAATTGATACCTTCAACCTATGATTATCATACTATTTTTTCTGACAAATGAATAAATTCGCATCCCTAGTTTTCGGGCACAATCGCCAGCAAGGGATGAGCTTGCGCCAATAGAAGCAATTGTAGATATGTCGGCTCTAGCAGTTTTCGCAACTATGTCCCATCCACATCTTCCGCTGAGGAGCAAAATATTATCCTGAGTGTTTTGGTTATTGATTGATTTGCCAATTACTTTGTCAACAGCATTATGCCTGCCAATGTCTTCTGATGCATACATTAGTGTCCCGTCTACCGATAATAAGCCCGCACAATGCATTCCCCCGGTTTTCAAGAATCCTGACTGAAACTCCCTCATAGTTTCCATACCTTCGTGCAAAATTGATAGATTAAAATCTAATTTTCGACCTACTATTGGTAGGTCAGAGATTATTCCGTCAAGGCCATCTATATTACATGCGCCGCACGATGTATTGGTAATGCCAGAGGTTCTAGGGTTGATACTAAGTGGAAATTCACTTTTGAGGCTAACCGTTAAGCCATTACTATCTTTTGTAATCTCTGGTTTAGCATTGATTTGCCTTACTTGATCGACACTAAGATATCCTTCAGAAATTAAGTGACCTATCAATAAATCATCGAGTTCTTCGGGCGATGCCAAAAGCGTTGCTAGTTTAACATCATTGTAATATAGAGATACGACAGATTC
>Ga0163110_10002073_pt1 | contig 10281 bp, 11 predicted proteins | sample CRUFie1St17metaG_FD_108703 | JGI IMG/M metagenome (GOLD analysis project Ga0163110, IMG submission 108703) | Marine microbial communities from the Costa Rica Dome - CRUD Field 142mm St17 metaG | ecosystem: Environmental > Aquatic > Marine > Oceanic > Photic zone | place: Costa Rica: the Eastern...
CACTCTTCTCGTCTCGTTTGAAGGCTCGTTATTCTCAATTCTCGTCGAGTAGTTCTCCGACTTCTTCTAGTAAATCGTCCCAACTTGGTACATCCGCGTTTTTTGCCTCGCCGAATATTTCTAACATTTCTTTTCTTTCATCGGCGTCCGGGGCTTTCTTGGTCCATTGATTCTGATTAGCTACTTCTCTGATTAATGACTTGTCTTTCTTCGATCTCTGTGCGGCGAATCTTGCTTCGACTTGTTCCATTGTAATCACTTCCTCTATGCCTCGATGAGAATCAATTAATCGAACATAATTCAACATAAAATCACCGTGATCGTTGTCATCAATGTACTTGTTGGGGTCGGTTAACATTGTGACTTGTTCGCGTGCGAGGCGTTCTGCCTTTGTTGTTGCAGGCCCTGTTGTTAGCTTGTCGCGCGCTCTAGCGTGAGACTCAATACATCCCTTACAACGCTCTGTACCCGGGATATCCGGAGTGTCGCATGTCAGGCAACATATGCTGAAGCCCATCTGCTCCATTGCTCTACGAGGTAACGACATTGGCGTATAGCGGTCAAGGCGATGAAAGATGAATGCTACCACTATTTGATGCGATAAAGCCATCATAGGGCGCCTAATTCTTGGAGAAGGGCGTATGCTTGGGTTGTATAGTATATTGAGAAGCCAATCATCACTAGTCCGCATATAGATAGTAATCTTCGATAAACTGTTGCTGAAATATTGCCGCTTGCTCGATGTATTGCATAGGCTATTGTCGCCTTTGTCAGCATTATTGTCACTAGGAATGTTATCGCATATGCGATTGGTGCTAGAATTTCTTCATCGGCCACGGAGGCCATCAAAGGCCCTCCAATTAGGAACCAGAAAACATACACATTTGGATTCAATAGATTTGTGATTACACCTCTAAGAAATGAGCCTGTGGGGGGCGTCGCGTCTTCATCCATATTGGGGGGTTCCAAACCGAAGCATTCGTATCCCATTTGAGCAAGAAATATCGCTCCTGCAAGGGTAATCGCCAGTAACGCTGAGGGGTTTGTTGCTATCCATGCTGCAGCAAATAGGCTGAATATTACCAGTGGCCCGTCTGTAAAAATAGGGGCGGCTGCAGTCCACAAACCGGCCCGAAGGCCTCCAGATAGAGTTTCACGGATTACCATAGTTAGGAGAGGTCCTGGTTTGATGCCCTCTACTAATCCTAAAGTGGCACCAGCAATTGCCAGGCCTAGGATTAGATCGGTTTCCAAATAGCTCACCACTACCTACTAGCTGCAATTATTGCTAGTAAGCGTAGTATCTCAACGTATAGCCAAATTAGGGTTACCATCAAGCCAAATGCGGCTCTCCATTCAAGTTCTTTTGGAGAACCTGAAAGTACACCTCTTTCGATGAAATCAAAATCCGCTGCAAGGCAGAAAGAGGCGATGCCTACCACAAATAGACTGAATGCAATACCCCATGGGCCTGGTTGCATAAAAGGTAATGAAAATCCGGCAAATGAGCCGATTATTGATACGATGTATATTACAAGGATTCCCACAACCGCCGAAGTTATTGCAATACGTGTATTTTCGTCCCAATGGATTAATCCCGTTCTGTATATTGTCAGCATTACTCCAAGTATTCCAAAGGTGAGGAATGCTGCAACGATTCCGATTCCTTCCAGGCCTGGTACCGATTCGTAAAGCCAAGTCAATCCTCCTAAGGCCATGCCTTCAAATGCTGCATAAAGGCAGATTAGGACAGGATTTGTTGAACGTGAGAAAATTACAACCATCGCTGTAATGAAACCTCCTAGAAATCCTAGACCCATCAATGGCGCTGAGGCAGGCATCGAAAATGCCGTGAATAGGGCTGTTAGAATTGTAATCCCTAGTAAAATCGCAGTTTTTTCGGTTGTTCCTTCGATGGACATTGTTGTTGACTCGTCTGCAAGGTCGAAACCATCCCACCAGGGTTTGTCTTGATAGCTAGATGAGGAGAATGTGTCATCACTCAATGCTGGATTTCCTGAACGCATCATAATATTCGGGAATGTTGGGTCCTTCAAAAGGTCAATGCCGGAAATCGGGCTGTTTTGTCGTGTGTAGGCTTTTTACCAAAGTCCCGTAACCTCCGTTCATGGAATTGGATGCGATTATGAACGAGTCGGAGAGCATCAAAGATTGGATTATAGACATTAGAAGGGAATTGCATAGATTTCCGGAGTTAATGTATGAAGAGCATCGCACCAATGCATTAGTTCGAGAAAAATTGGATGAGTTAGGAATTGAATATGATTTTCCTATTGCTGAAACCGGCGTTCTCGCTTCGATCGGGAATGGAGATGGGCCGTGTATTGCATTGAGAGCAGATATGGATGCTCTGCCAATCCACGAAACCGCAGATGTAGATTTCAAGAGTGAAATAGATGGGAAAATGCATGCTTGTGGACATGATTGTCATACGGCTATGTTGTTAGGTGCAGCTAAAATTCTCAGCGAAAAAGAAATTCAAGGAACTGTAAAGTTCCTATTCCAGCCTGCTGAAGAAGGTGGTGCTGGGGGTCAAAAAATGACTAACGAGGGCGCATTAGAAAATCCCGAAGTTGAGCGTATATTCGGATTGCATGTTTGGCCTAGAATGCCTACAGGGCAAGTGGGTTCTAGAGCAGGGTCGTTCTTGGCGGCTGCTAGCTTCATGGATATTGAAGTGAAAGGCGTTGGTGGCCATGCCGCTTCTCCTCACTTTTGCGTGGATCCTGTTCTGGCCTCCTCTAGAATCGTAGATTCTCTCCAAAGTATTGTCTCGAGAGAGACGGATCCTTTAGAGTCTGCAGTAGTAAGCGTGACAGCTGTAAATGGAGGAGACGCGCACAACGTAATTCCGGAATCTGTCAAAATAAAGGGAACTGTTCGATCTTTAACAATGGATGGCTTGAGGCGGTTACAAACAAGAGTTTCAGAAATCTGTGATTTGGTCGGTCGGGCCAATGGTTGTGAAGTGACTGTTTCATTCCCGGGCAATGATTACCCTCCTACTTACAATGACCCTGAAACCTGGGATTTTGCCAAAGCCGTCGCTAAATCGATGATTGGTGAAGAAAATGTCAACGAGTTAGCACCTGTTATGGGTGGCGAGGATTTTGCTTTCTATACTCAGAAAACAAAAGGATGCTTTGTTGTGCTTGGTGTGAATAATCCAGAGAAGGGTTGCATATACAATGTGCACACACCTCAATTCAAGGTAGATGAAGACGCTTTGCCCTTGGGAACTGCGTTACATGTCTCATTTGCTTTGGAGTCGCTAAATGACTGCTAGACTAGTTCTTTCAGGTGCTTTCCTGTAAAGCTAGCTTTACTATTTGCTACCTCTTGGGGCGTCCCTTCGGCCACAATATCTCCCCCTCGCTCTCCACCTTCTGGTCCGAGATCAAGAACCCAATCTGCGCATTTTACTACATCCAAATGATGTTCGATGATTATGACGGTGTGGCCGTTTCTTCGCAGCCTCAGTAGGACATCTATCAATTGATGAACGTCTGACATTGCCAGACCTGTTGTCGGTTCGTCAAGGATGTAGACAGTGTGTTTCCTTGCGGGCCGATGTAGTTCAGTTGCGAGTTTTACTCTCTGCGCCTCACCACCAGATAGAGTTGTTGCTGGTTGGCCGAGACGTATGTAGCCTAATCCAACATCTTGGAGAGTTGAGAGTATTCTGTAAATTTTCTTCTGATTTTGGAAGAATTCTGTTGCCTCTTCTACAGGCATCTCTAGTATGTCAAAAATCGTCTTACCTCGCCATTTTACCTCTAGTGTTTCTCGTGTGTATCGCTTACCTTTGCAAACATCGCAGGTGACCCATACATCCGGTAAGAAGTTCATTTCCAATTTCATTGAGCCGGCCCCCTTGCAGGCCTCACATCTTCCTCCCTTGACATTGAAAGAGAAGTGGCCAGGGCCGTAACCTCTCTCTCGGGATAATTTAGTCTCAGAAAATAATTCACGAATCGGGGTAAAAGCCCCAGTATATGTCGCAGCATTAGAACGTGGAGTTCTGCCTATTGGGGATTGATCAATTACGATCGTTTTGTCGATGTGCTCCGTACCTTCAAGCCTATCATAACTTCCTGGAGATACGTCGGCGCCGTGTAATTCTCTCAACAGGGCTGGAGCAAGCGTTCCGGTTACTAAGGAAGATTTTCCAGAACCGGATACGCCTGTTACCGCAATCATACACCCCAGTGGAATTTCAACGTCTAAATCTCTCAAGTTGTTTTGTCTAGCTCCTCTAATTGTAAGCATTCTTTCGGTATCTGGGCTGGCTGAATCTTCAGGAAGCGGTATGTATTTCCTTCCTGATAGGTAGGCCGCAGTCATGCTTTCTTTGGATGAAAGTAAGGTCTTAAGGGGACCGTTTGCAACTACTTCTCCTCCTTCTTTTCCTGCTCCTACTCCTATATCGACTAGCCAATCTGCTTGCCTAAGCGTAGCTTCGTCGTGCTCGACCACCAAGAGTGTGTTTCCTAGATCTGTTAGTTCTCGAAGTGTTTCCAATAGTCTGTCGTTATCTCTAGCATGAAGGCCAATCGATGGTTCATCGAGGACATACATTACACCAGTTAGTCTGGTGCCGATTTGTGTTGCTAAGCGAATTCTTTGAGATTCTCCGCCAGAGAGTGTATTTGCTCTTCGGTCTAAGGTAAGATAGTCTAGCCCGACTAAAGCGAGGAATCGCAATCTGGCTTCTATTTCTTTGATAATCTCCTTACCAATGAATAGGTTCCTCTCATCGAGGTTTTTAACCAAATTTACAATATCAGTTTCGGGCACATCTCTTTCCAATTTATCCCAAGTGGCGTCTACATTTCCTAAGCGCCAATTCTGAACCACTGCAAGAGCCTCGATTACGCTACAGGAAGAAAAATCCGGAAGTGTGACATCACCAACAGTAACTCCGCTTACAGCATTGTTTAGTTTTCTTCCATTGCATTCCATGCAATGTTCATCAGTCATGTAGGAGGCTAGACGTGAGCGTGTTCTGTCAGACGAGGTCTCTGTGTAGGTTCTCCGGATCCTTGCGAATACGCCTTCCCAAGGTCTTGTCATATTGTACGATGATCCTCTATCGGAATTGAATCGGAAATTTATTGCGGTGCTACCACTGCCATTCAGGAGGATATCTTTTGCATCTTCATCCAATTCGCCAAACGGTATGGCTGATGGTATTCCATAATGCTCGCAAACTTGTGTCATCTGTGACCGATACCATCCAGACATCATTGAGGTTCGGAATGGGCGTATACATCCTTCTTCGACAGTGGCCAATCTATCGATCACTAAATCATAAGAAAACTCTCTCTGAACTCCTAATCCTTGACAAGAGGGGCATGCTCCTAGAGGATTATTGAATGAGAAAACTCGTGGGCTCATTTCAGGAAGAAATGATCCATGTTCTGGGCAGGCAAATTCCTCAGTATAGGATATTGTCTCTCCAATTTGTGTTTGGAATCTCTGTTCTTTGGAATTATCTTCTGGCCCTGCTACAGGCGCTTCTAGACTTTCCACAGCTACTGCTCCGCCACCAATTCGCATTCCTTCAGAGATTGCTTCTGTCAGTCTCTGTTTGGAAGACCGAGATAATCGAAGTCTGTCGACTCTAACATCAATATCGTGTCTGAGGTTCTTCTCCAAGGTTGGTGGGTTTTCGAATTCCGCGTCTCTTCCATTTACCCGTCCATACAGGTAACCTTGTTCCACTAATGCGTTGAATAAATCAGCGTGAGTTCCTTTTCTTGCCCGAATCGCAGGGGACCAAATCGAGATTGCGTGGCCTTCGTATCTCCAGAGAATGTCGTCTACGATTTCCTGCACTGTTCTTCTGGCGACTTCTTTGCCACATTCGGGGCAATGAGGTAACCCAATTCTAGCCCAAAGCAACCTCAGATAATCCATGATTTCTGTTACTGTTGCTACAGTTGATCTTGGGTTGTGACTACCTTGTTTTTGGTCGATACTGATTGCGGGAGAAAGCCCCTCGATACTGTCACAATCGGGCTTTTTCATCTGCCCAAGAAATTGTCTGGCGTAAGAAGATAGTGACTCGACATACCTGCGTTGGCCCTCTGCGTATAGGGTGTCGAATGCTAGGCTAGACTTTCCTGATCCGGAAACCCCTGAAATTACTACGAATTTACCTCGTGGGATGTCCACATCGATATCTCGAAGGTTGTGGGTGCGCGCTCCTTTGACTACTATCCAGTCATCATTTGCGACGCCATTCTTCCTTCTTGCTGCCAATGCATCCCCTCCTACAGTAGACTTCGGTGGGAGAGATTGTCCTTGAACTCATGTGTTGGATATGCAGATAATTGCTTATTGGTCGATGTAGATGTAATCTGAGTTCTGTTTCCTTCCATCGTTACTACCCCACGGGTCCTTGGATGTTGCTTTCTTGGAAGATTTTCTTTGTTTGTTCAGCAATATTGCCGAAAGTACCAATGCTATTACGCTAAGCAACCCAACTGCGATTTCGAAGTTGTTCATGGCATTTGGTGAATTGATGAGTTTATGATATGCTGTTTAGAATACGAAAAAATGTATTGTTTTAAAAAAACCATGATTATATGTGGAAGTTTTTCGGATTTGGGTCATGAGAACTGTAATTGAAAGTGGTTTTCGTGTCACCATGGGTGATGAGTCTGACGATATTGTTAGACGTGGTGCGATAGTACTAGCCATCTTCGGATTTATCCTACATCTGAGTTTGTGGGCACTGCACAGCTCCGAAAAAATTCAGATACTAGGAGACTCTGCAGAATTAGTTAGGTCTCCTCTTTCGGCACTATACACACCATTCTCAATTCTGTTGGTTTACGAGGTGTACCAACTAATTCGAACTATTCCCGATTCGTTCTCATCTTCTGTCGGAAAGCAATACGAAATCGCTACCCTACTTGTTGTCCGAGACATACTCAAGCGGCTCTCGGAGGTTGGTGATTCCGAAGGATGGGAAATCAACGATGATGTTGGATTCCTATTGGTTGAGTGCGCGGCGTTCCTTGCTTTATTTTACACTTCGTTAACCTACCATAAAATCAGTACAAAGAGCGATGGCGAAGAAGCTCTGAGTGATGATGTTACGGCTTTCATAACTACAAAGATGGCTATTGCAAACGTCATGCTGATTGTATTCATTGCAATTGGAGGATTCTCGCTGATCAGTTGGATTGGCGCGGTTCAAGACGGTGGGGGTTTGGTCGATCGTGCAATATTCTTCCTTGACTTCTTCACTTTCCTGATACTGGCAGATATTCTGATTTTGTTAATCTCCTATTGGTTCTACACCGACTTCGGTAATCTCGCTCGGAACACAGGATTCGTGCTCTCAACTGTCATAATCCGTGTGGCAATATCGTCTGAAGGTGTCTCGTCAATGATTCTCTTCACTCTGAGTGGAGTTCTCGGGATTGCAATATTGAGGATGTTTATGGAAAATACGTCTTATGCGAGCTCATGAGAAATACCAAAGCAATAGCAATGATTGTGTTGATGATTGCTTCAATTGGTGCTGGATGTACTGGCACTGATGGAACTAACTCAGATAATAATGAGTGGAATACTTGTATCAATAATTTCTAGAGTAGCCAGAGTGCATCTATGACTTCGCCCGCTTTACCATCAGTATCTGGAGGGAGTAGAGTGAGTCCGTTGTGTGCGACCATGCTGTGCATGTTTCCACTGCCCTGATGTGTGTGGGTTGTGGCGAGTAGTTGCCCGTTTTCAGTCCTAACTCGGATTCTCCTTAGGCATAGTTTTCCGGGTGCGCCTGAGATGTCTTCTTCGAGTTTTACTGAAACTCTCTGGCTTAGTTGTGGGCCCATTTCTGAGTGATATCCGAGTGACTTTGCTATCCAAGGGGCGACTAGAACGTGGAATACAACGAGGCTGCTCACAGGGTTTCCTGGAAGGCCGAACAGAGGCGTTCCCTTCCATGTTCCAAATAGTGGCGGGCCCCCCGGTCTGATCTTCATTCTCCAGAATGATATTTCTCCCTCTTCTTCCATAATTTTCCGAACAAGATCCCATTCTCCCATGCTAACTCCCCCGCTAGTGAGGATCGCATCGCAAGTGGAAAGAGTGTCTAGTGTTGTTCTCAATTCATCCATCGAATCGTTGGCTGATTCGTGTCTTACTGCTTCACAACCCATCGATTCTACCAATGATGCGAGGGCGTGAGAATTGGATTCGTAGATTTGTCCGGGTTCAAGTTCTGTTCCTGGTTGTACTAACTCATCTCCTGTCGATAGAATAGCGATTCTTGGTTTCTTGATTGTCTCGACTTGTCCGTACCCCATTGTCCCTGCTAATGCAATACTTGCAGAAGAAAGAAGAGTGCCCGCAGGTAGTGCTTCTTGTCCTATCGAAAGATTCTCTGCTCTTTTGCGAATATATCCAGTTCTTGCTGGCCCGTTGATGGTTACTTGCTCTTGGTTTACTTCAGTGTCTTCGACCATCACAATTGCATCTGCACCTTCTGGGAGCGGGGCTCCAGTCATGATTCTGCATGCTTGGCTTGAGGTTATCGATGGAGGAGGTTCACCTCCTGTCTGGCTTGTCCCAATAATAGTTAATTCCGCACCAGGGGTTTGGCAATCTGAAGCTATTACTGCAAACCCGTCCATTGCTGAGTTATCGAATCGCGGATCGTCTACTTTCGATACTAGTGCCGACGCTAAGACTCTCCCTCTTGCAGCATCTAGTGATGTGGTCTCGGAGTGTTTTGGTAATGGAAATTGTAGGGCTAACTCGATTGCTCGCTCGAGAGAGGCGCCCTTCTCCATGGTTGGCCAGACACCGCCTCGTTGAAGTGTTATTCCCACCTCCTGAGTGCGTGCTGGGTACTGAGGAAGCGTTGATTGCGTTCGCTTTGTTGTTAGTTGCAGCCCTGTATTCATCCGTTGGACATGGTGGTGCTTCTGGTTATCTTGCGGTTCTCTCTCTTACTTCATTTGCAACAATGGATGATGTTTGGTTGAAACAACATGTATGGTGTCTGAATCTAATTGTGGCTGCAATTGCTTTCCACCACTACCAAAAAGCCGGCTACCATATTCCAAGGTTGACTGGTTTGTTCGTTTTTGCAAGCATCCCCATGGCTTTTGTTGGTGGATATTTGTTGGTTGAAGGTGTGATCTATGATGTGTTACTTTCTATTACCTTGTTGTGGGCTTCTATTCGCTTATTCAACCTAAATTCTGATTCTGAGGATTTTTCTACCGAGGAGCCGCCTTTCGGTCAGGCAGTATCTGCAGGGGCAGGTATCGGTTTACTGAGTGGAATTGTTGGAATTGGAGGTGGGGTTTTTCTTTCGCCTCTCGTTCTATTGAAACGTTGGGCTACTCCGAAAGCAGCGGCGGCTACAGCGGCTCTATTCATTTGGGTTAATTCTGCTGCTGCGTTAACTGGCTCCTATCTATCTGAAGGTCTTTTTATTGATTCTGAAACAATTATTCCCTTCGGCTCCTCGGTATTAGTTGGTGGATTCATTGGTTCAAGATTGGGTGCTGAGGTGGCCCCTGAGAGAGCTGTTAGACTCGCCTTAGCGTTTGTACTGGTCTTCGCTGGGGCGCGTAGATTTTTCACAATTTTATGAGGGAATCAAAGGCCAATAATATCTGAATGGTCACACTCTGGATATGGACACTCTACTTTGTACCGTTCCCTCTTTGGTTTTGGTATCTGAAGGACCGATCCGCACATTGAGCACTGATGTGTCATTATTTCCGGTTCTTTAGGGCGGGCGTCTTCGAAATCGTCAAGGATTACTCCTTCGGAGGTCCAGCCTACTTCGTCCTGATACCTATCACTTTCATCTGAGATTGCCGACTCTCTAAGTCCCAATTTTATTCGAAGGCGTCTCTTCTTCTTCTTTCTTGGAGCTGTTTTTAGCTTACCCTTTGGGCGCTTTGTTGGGCGGCGCTTAGGGGCTCCTTTAGGAGGAGGTCCTCGCTTTTTTGTCGGCTTGCCGCCTCCTTTTGACTCAGGTCGCTTTCTTTCCTTTGGAGGGGCCTTTTCAGGCTACTTTGGAGGTGGTGGTGCCTGCTTCTTCGGCGGAGGCGGGGGTGCGCCTCCTTTCTTTGGAGGTGGTGGTGCTACTCCTTTCTTTGGGGGAGGGGGAGGGGGGGCTCCGCCCTTCTTTGGTGGTGGGGGTGGTGGGCCTCCTTTCTCTGGTGGAGGGGGAGGGGGGGCTCCGCCCTTCTTTGGAGGAGGAGGGGGTGGAGATGAGTGCTCGGC
>Ga0163110_10002077_pt1 | contig 10275 bp, 9 predicted proteins | sample CRUFie1St17metaG_FD_108703 | JGI IMG/M metagenome (GOLD analysis project Ga0163110, IMG submission 108703) | Marine microbial communities from the Costa Rica Dome - CRUD Field 142mm St17 metaG | ecosystem: Environmental > Aquatic > Marine > Oceanic > Photic zone | place: Costa Rica: the Eastern...
TCAAACTGCATTAATTCATCAACTTTCCAATAACATCCAGTCTCTTTCCAAAATCCAATCAGACCATCATAGCTTGCTTTATGGATTAGATCAATATGTTCTGGGTGAATTGAAGATCCCAAAGCAAGTTTGTATAAAAAGACAGGAACAGAGTAAGTATTACCAGAGTTGTAGATTAAATCATCTGCAACTGCTCTAGGTTTGACACCATTATCAATCTTATACTTCTCACCTCTTACATGATACTTCATCAACTTCTCTGCATGATGACGAGTAATCATATAACACGCAGTTGAAAAATCATTAACAAATCTTTTATGTATCCGAACATGAAGAGCACCAGTGCAGATGATCGCAAGTTGAACTACATCCCAATCGTAAGGAATCTTTGAATAAAAATCTACCCACTTAAAATCCCAGAATTGAACTGTTTCTAAACTCACATCATCTTCCATGATGATTGCATAGGAACTATCAGAAGTATCTAACCAATGTTTAATTGCTTTGAGGTGTGAAGTTGTGCAACCAATCTCACCAGAATTCATATCCTCAGGGTATCTTCCTTTGATGATATCACTTAAATCATCATCTCTACCATCATATGCAGAGATGCGTGTATAGTTTTCAATACCCCAATACTTAAATTGATTCTCCATATATTCTTTTCTCTCTGGTTGTCCATCAATGTTGAGATAATATATTGGTCCGATATTCTTCAATTTAAATATTGCTTTGTTTTTATCAGGCATTTGATTCTTGTATTAGTAAGGCAGTTTTTAAAAATGAACTTTCCGATGTGTTTATTATAGTTGACTTTGATAGTATAAGCAAGTCCACCATAGCATCAATAACACTCTCATCAGATCTCTCAACATTGAATGAATACTCTTTACCCTCACCATCAACAACAGTATCTCTCCATCCACCATCATCTGTTAATTTCTCAACATACTTTGTTTTTGAATATGCAAAAGCATTGTCGTTTTGAATAAATCTTTTCTCTAATTCTTCATCATCCGAACAAATAAAGTAATTAATATCCGAATTAGTTTTTACTAATGATTCTATTTGATCGAATTTTGATTTATCATTATCATGAAAATCAGTATTTCTTAAATGAATACCAGTAAATTCACTATCGATAGTTTTTATAAATTCACTTGTTTTATTTGTAATAATATCAGTAAATTTAAGATTACTAATAATTTTTTTAAAATGATCACTAAAACAATAAGAAGGTAAAGTATCGTTATTATAAACAAATTTTTGCTTATTTGATTGATTATAATACTCAACAACTTCTTGTATTGAATTAAATGAATCTGGGTGTCTTATCTCACCAGGTAAATTTTCAGAATTTGTATGCATTACAAATGCATAATCCTCATAATTATTTTTAAAGTAAGTTAAATTTTGATCAAGTGTATCATAATCATTTTTAAATATATTTTTAAACAAACTTCTACACCAATTTGTAGATGGCCAAAAAATTACTGGTTTAAAGTTTCCAACTTCTGCGATTAAAAGTCCTACAACTAATGCGTTAAATCTATTTCCAAAACCACCATCGCAATAAATGTTTAACGTTTTTGTGTTACACACCATATTCATTTTTCCATTTGTCATACTGTTCTTCATTTAAGTAATTGCCAATTTCAAAATCATTCTCTGTAGTATTATATACTGACATAATTCTTTTCTCAAAGTTTATCACAGGATTATCATTTGTGGTGCCATTACTTTTAAAATGCACTGACAAAGTTTGTGGAGTCAACACTTGATCTGCACAAACTTTTAATTCTTGTAAGTAACCAACATTAAGAAGTTTATTATTTTGCAAAGTCATATTTAATGCAGGAGTCTCATGAGGAAATGGAGTGTCATTTTCAACCAACTCTTTCATCTGTTTAATCCAACTATGAACAAAACGTTTTCCCAAATCACAATTATTAATAACTAAGAAACTTGCAATCTCACTAATAAAAATTCCATCTGCACGAGTATGTCCTCCACCATTCATGGTGGTTACTTGCACGTCAAACTCAGTATTAATAACTTGTGATAAATCTTTTAGAACACACACATCACTATCAATCATAATGAGTGGTTCTTCAAAGTTTATCATCTTTAGAAGTTTATATAAAACTCTAGTTTTCTGTTGAGTTGCTTTTACCCATCCTTTAGAGTGAACACCAGAATATTCATCAGTCACATCAGTATCCATGATAGATACATTATCATTACTCTGAAGATACTTACGGTATTCGCCAAGACCACAATCAGCAATATAAATTCTATCAAGGTTTGAACAATTCTTGTTTAGAGAATTTACGAGAACATCTACAAAAGGAAAGTATGATTTGTTTGCTGTGGTAAAAATGTTATAGGTCACGTAACTACCTCCCATACATAACGATCATCAAAATGTTCTTGTGGACCATAGAATCTATGTGTCTCCTGTTGCATATAAGGCGGAACGCAAATTTCATGCAGTTTAGGAATAGTAAATTGATCCGCATAGTCATTCCTAACCATAATAACATTAACCCCAACAGATGTCACAACAGAATATCCTTTTCGTTTTGCAACTGTATAGATTGCATTAATGTTACATCCATGATAGGACTTAGGATGGTTATCAACTCTAGGAGGAATAGGATTATTACCAAAGTCAGATCGACCTTCTAGAATTGTTAGTGGAATGTGATTAGGCATTCCAGGATTATATTCGCATATAATTACAGATGGACGATATTTCTCGGTGTCGATACGATCAAAGACATACAGTTCATCACCATCAATATCAATAGAAAGTAAATCAAAGTCTTCTGGCACATCATACTTTTCAAATAGACTCATAATATTATCAGGAGTAATCCATTCTAGTTTCACATCCAGATCACCAGAACGACTGATCTCATACTCACTACCATCCATCAATAGACCATCCCACCCTTTAGTTCTTAGATAAGTGGTATTCCCATGACATTGACCGATTGCACCTCCAAACTCAACATAGTACTTACGTCTAACAGGAATAACTGAATAAAGATACTCTAATACACTATCTTCCCATGACTGAGAATAATGTTTCTTAAAGTGTTCCGACAAGTTCCATTTATCTGTAGTAACTGGTTTATTTCTAAAAGGTCTAAAGTAGTTGTCATCAGTAAACGCTTCAGCAGTTGTATAATATTTTTTGGGAATTTCTACAGTATCATCACGTTCGTAGAGAGCATTGTAGTAGTCTCCAGCAGCATTTCCAGAATTCCAAGGGATAAGATCAACACGTTTATATCCCATAGACTCTAGATACTCATCTACCGTGCTTAGAAGGCAGCACCCATCATATGCATTGTAGTCAGCGACTTCAGTGTTAATATACTTAAAACTCCGCAAAAAATCTCTACACCCTTTCATTACTAAAAGTTCTGATCCTTGTGTATCTAAAGCAAGATAATCATAATCATCCATATCAATTTGATTCTCAAGAATCAAAGTAGATATAGTCTTACTGAGAAGAGTTCTGGATGAGACATAATGAATATTTGGATATGTCTCTAGAATCTCAGAAGTCAGATCAAAAATAGAAGATGACTCTCCATTGTTATTTGCAATATAAAAAGGATACTCTTGATCATCATGATCTGTAATTAAACAGTTAAATGCATGTTGCTTTGGATAATTTGCAATATTACTTTCAAGAGTATTAAAGACTTCTTTGATTGGTTCAATCCATACAACATTCAAGTCATGACTGTCATAGAACCTAATACCAGAGTTAGAGAAAGACTGATCACCAGTGTCTTGTCCTGTGCTTGCACCAACGTGAAAGACACCTTTTAATTTGGAAAAATCAAACATTTAATTAAAAACCTCTTTTAATATTCTTTTCAAACGGATAGTTTGATCTAGTCAAATACTCATCAAGTACAGACTTATATTTTGAATTCTTTAGTGTATGTGTCAGTGACAAGAACTCTTGAACAACATATTTATCCAGATAAGGATAACGTGTTTCTATACCATAAGACCCCGCAACATATTCTTCCTTTGCTAAGTATGATACCATAGTGCTACCATAAAAGGAAGCCCAAGGAAATATTGTTGATAAATCTTCTGGGAATAATCCACCAAAATTACTATGCATAAATTTTTTCTCACCATTAAATCCATAGTCAGAAAATATTTCATCAGAACCAGAACCTGATAGATAAACTTTCTTACCCTCCTTCCTAGCATGATCACAAATCATAGATAGTCCACAAGATCCATTATCATCTTGTAGTCTTAATCCAAATTCATTATAATCACTACTTGAAGAATAAATTCTATACATAAATTCTTCTACATTATTATTGATATAATTTTTATATTCCCATCTATTATCTTGTAAATATACTCCAGAAGAATTTTGATTAAACATAGAAAATCTTTTTTGTAATACATCTACATTCTCAGATCCAACAACAGTATATGCTTTATATGGTATATTTTGTTTATTTAATTCACATGAAATTGAACCACTATCATATCCACTTGAAAGACCAATAAAAATATTCTCTCTTAAACCAAAGGCTCTCTTCCTAATTGAATTTTCAAATGCAACATTCCAATCATCAAAAGATGTTTTATATTGACGTAAATCAAATTCATATACAGGCAATTCTTTCACAAGATCCTTTGTTTTTAAATCATACACTCTTGTAATATTTGCATCTAATTTCTTAGGACTTCTTACATAATCATGTCTTTTTCTAGTTCTTAATGATTTTACAGCAGACTCATAACTGGCAACAATAATGGAACTTCCTATTGAATACCATAATGGTTTAGTTGCAAATACATCAGTAGAAATTATAAATAAATTTTTTTTAAAATCAACCAATACAATAGCAAATTCACCATCCAACTTTTGAATAAATTTATCACCATACTTCTGATATAATGGTATCAAACATTCACCATCAGATTTATATTCTCCAAATTCAGAGTAATTATATATCTGTCCATTGTAAACACAAACAATCTCATCTTCATAATTGATAAAAGGTTGCTCAGTAAAATCTCCTGTAATTGATAAGAGATTATGTGCAAAAATATAATCATTAACTTCTACATAATTTGTATGATCAGGTCCCCTAAATTTCATGTAATGATTAGTATAATCAAAATCATCAATTTTTTCATCTGTAAATAAAAAACTACACATTATACTCTTGAATGATGCGAGAAAACTAATTGTGGCATTATGTCATTACCTCTTATTGTATTTGCTCTACCAGGTAATATAGTTGGTTTGATTCCTAACTGATGACAAACAAAGGGAAAACTTATTTGATCCCTAGATGAAAACATACAAATTTGTTCCCACCATGTCCAACCCATTTTTTGTGTGAGACTATTATTTCTTTGTACTCTCACAGGTAATTCATATAACCCATTGTTCCTAGGGTAGCACATATCTCTGTAAAAATCAAGTTGATCTTCTAATAAATTGGGATGATCATATTTAATTTTTTTTACAAATTCACCCTCCACATATATGCAATCTCTCTCAGGGTGTTCAAAGACAGCGACATCACTATCTTTTAAATATTTTTCAATTATATTATAAGGATTTGATTCCAATATATGTGTTGAATCTATCCAAAAGTAATAATCATAATCTGGTAAAAAAGCAAAAGGTAAAATTTTATATACCTTTGCATCCCTACGATTTCTAAACTTAGTATCTACAGAAAATCTTATTACAGGATGTTTAATCCAATCTGTATTGTCATCTTCATAATCAACAAAAGCATGATAATCTACACCATCAAAAGGTTTTGGATCTAATAATTTAGTACATCCTATAGAAGAAGTTAATACTGCTATCTTCATGTATCAATACTCCTATGTTCAGCATTAAGTTCTCTAATAAATTTAATCAAAGAACTACCACCAAACTTTTCTAACTCATACAAATCTTTATTGAAACAATGACTGTCCCATCCAAACTTTCCATCCTGACCAGGTACTTGAGTATGTGATTGTCCAATGCGTTCATCCAATCCAACCATCTCAGCAAACTCTTCATAAGAAGCTTCACATCCTTGAGACTTATACATCTTGTACAATTCATTGAAGAAAGTTACTTTAGTTGCAAGAAAAGCGTTCTCTGAATACTTCACCATCGCAGCTGTTCTTATATCAGTATACCTAATTTTTTTCACATGATTTAACCTAGATTTAAATATATGTCCAACTGTCATCGCAGCGTGTTCGTCTCCACCAATGATAAAGAACTTTTGTCCTTGAAACATTTTAATCGGATTAGATTTATTTAAATATTCTGGACTATGAACTATCTTTATATTCTTATACTTTTGAGAAACATTATAATAGAACTCAGGTGTTGCTGTTGACTTACAACAAACTGGTGTTCCCTCCACCATATTGTAATCTAATTCTTGAAGAATTGAATCTAGTAATTTAAATCCCTCTGCCTTTGGAGTATCAACTGAAACAAAGACAGCATCAAATGGTATGCCAGGATTATCAGATATTTTACTATCACTAAATTTAGGATCAACAATTACTTTTTCTTTTTCTGAGAATAATGAAGCCACAGCAGATCCTACAAATCCGTGACCTACTATCATTACTTTATACATGAATCACTCCAAGTGTTTTGATATACAATATTGAACCTCACGATCAAGGTCATTAGCAGAGTTAGGTGAAGCATTATATCTTAGAGATATTTGATCTTGATGTACTCTATTTGAAACTAGAACATCATTAAGATATATTGGTTCACCAAACTTTTTTTTAATATGATAATAAATTTCACAATCCATCATCATAACCAAAGTTTCATCAAATGTTATTTGATCAAAGACTTTCTTTTTAGCAGCCATTACTGATGGCGAACTAATGCTATTTACACCTTTTATTATACTGTCATTCCATCTTGGATACAAGTCCCAATAAAAATTGTTACCATCATCTTGAGTATGATTTGAACCACATACTAACCAATCATGTTCATCATCAAAAGAATCATGTATTTTTTGTAGTGCTTCATCATCATAAAAAAAATCATCTTGGAACATTACTTTTATAATATCTCCAGAACAATTTTTAATAGCATTATTAGTGTTTGCAGGACCATTACCTACATCATTTTTATTTTTAACATATGTTATGTCAAACTTATATTGAAACTCATCAACGACATCAACTAATTTATCATCTTTACTATGATCAGATACAACTACTTCAAAATCTTTAAATGTCTGTATCTCTATAGTTCTAAAAAGATCATCTAAAAATTCTACACCTCTTCCTTTTGATTCATAAGTTGGAATGGCGATTGACATTCTCATAATTTGATCCAGTCCTCGCAATATAAATCTTTTGTATCGTGTTTTAAATTTTTACCAAACCATGTTTTAGGTGCAATAACTTTACCACGATTACCTAACCAAGCTCCCCACCATGAGAAAGTTGAATTAGCAATAATAAAATCATCACACATGGTCATTAGACACATATCATAAAACTGATTGCCACCTTCTGCAACAGCAAATCTATCACCTTCAAATAATTTTTGTTCCTTACACCAATCAGTATCATCTGAGAAAATTATGACATCACGATTACTATCAAATTTTTTTAATGCTTCTTCATAGTAATCTAAATCTAAAGGTGGATGATTACCAGAATTTATTAAAAAATCACCCCTACGTATATGAAGAGATATTGGATTTTCAAATTGTTTTCTCAAAGATTCACAGTAGTTTTTAATATCATCTTTAAATGAGAAATCAATCCTGATTGAATCTTCTATATGTTTGAAGTATTTTTCAGTTTGAAAGAATCCATACAAAGAATAATTTTCTTTTTTAGATAATTGAAACAATTCCTCATCAAAATGAAAGTGAGATTCTTGTACATAGTGTACAGTATCTAATGTACCTTTGTATGATGCATTCTTTAAATTAAATACATCAAATAAAAGAATAGTATATTTGTTTCCAATACCATCATCAAACATCTCTTGATGATCTGGTACCATAAAATTAGTTCCTGTTTTATTTGCTATGCCTCTTAGTGCAGCATACTGAAACATCTGGTTTCCCAGTTGTCCTAATTTTCCTAAATGATTAAAACCAAGCATTTAATTATCCATCCATTGTAAGAACTTAGAAATTGGATTTAATCTTTTTGGTTCAGTTTTAGGTTCTTCTTCACCTGCAATTTTATCAGCACAAACAAGAGGATTAATCCAGTTATAAGTTTTTCTAATTCCATCCTCAAGTGTCATTGTATAATCCCAATCTAATTTTTCACGTATCAAATCATTATTAGAATTACGACCACGAACACCTAGAGGACCGTCAACATATTCTCTACCTATAGATTTTTGTGCTACTCTTGCAGTTATTCTTACCAACTCATTGATGGTAACCATTTCTTCTGAACCAATATTTACAGGTCCTATAAAATCAGAATCCATTAATCTTCGAGTTGCTTCAATACATTCGTCAATATACAAAAAAGATCGGGTTTGTTTTCCGTCTCCCCACACTTCGATTGTGTCGGCAAGACCAACGGACGCGACTTTTCTACAGATTGCTGCGGGTGCCTTTTCTCTTCCTCCTTTCCACGTCCCCTCTGGTCCGTATATATTATGGTACCGAGCAATGCGAACAGGTATATTATAGTTACGATTATAAGCGAGATATAATCTTTCCGAGAAGAGTTTTTCCCATCCATATTCGGAGTCAGGGTTAGCAGGGTAAGCGGATTCTTCACGGCAGTCTGGGTTATCTGGGTCTAGTTGATTGTGCTCTGGGTACATACATGCAGAACCAGAATAAAATATTTTTGTTTTATTTACATTATAACTTTCATTAAACTTTCTCTGCTCTTCCAATACATTCAGATTGATTGATACTGAATTATGCATGATGTCTGCATCATTCTCTCCTGTAAAAACAAAACCTGCACCTCCCATATCGGCAGCGAACTGATATATCTCATCAAAAGGTTCGATCATCTTGTAAGGTATTTCATTATAGAAATTACCTTGCTCTCCTTTGTAATGTAATACACGACGAACAAAATTTACATCACGAAGATCACCATAGACAAATTCGTTTGCTTCGGTTTCAGAGAACTCAGGTGCTTTTAAATCTACACCTCGAACCCAATACCCATCTTTTCGTAATCTTTTGACCATGTGACTTCCAATAAAGCCACCTGCTCCTAATACTAATGCTGTTTTCATGTTTTCCTCCTAAATTCGAATCCAACGTCTGTTTGCAAGAGTCCACTTCGTAACTTCGGCAATTCTATCCTGAACAGATTTGGCAGGTTCCCATCCAAGTTTTTTCATTTTATCACCATCAAGAGCATACCGCAAGTCATGTCCAGGTCTTGCTGAATGAAAATCAACTAATTCATATTTTAATTCTTTATCTTGTGCTTCAGCAATAATTTGTGCTAACTGTAAGTTGTTTAATTCTTCAGAACCTACGATGTTGAACTTCGGGCATTTTGCACCACCCCAAGTTGGTTCAAATGTTCCTTCATAATTTAATAAGAAAAGAACAGCAGATGCAACATCTTCAGCATGTATGTAATGTCTTGAACCAGGTATAGTTCTTGTCGAATCACTATGTATAGTTACCATTCCCCCATCTCTAACATTTTTAATTGTCATTGGAATAAATTTCTCAGGATGCTGACGTTCACCAAATACATTCATAGTATGTGTAATGTAAATTGGCAAACCATAAGTATTCTGAAAAGCAACTGCTAATTCTTCTCCACCTGCCTTTGTTGCACTGTATGGATTTGTTGAATTGTATCTATCATCTTCTTTATATTTGATTCCATCAGGAGCAGGCCCAAATATTTCATCTGTACTAAAATACATAAACAATTCAAGATTGTCTACAGTTCTAGCAAAATTTAAAATATTACAAGTTCCAACAACGTTATCCAATACAAACTCCATTGGATATTCAATACTACGATCTACGTGTGATCCAGCTGCAAGATGTAATATGTAATCTACTTTTCCTATCTCGCTTCGGACTAAAGGATTCAATTCTGCCTTTAAGTCGTGATGAACAATCTTCACTCTTCTTTTTGTCTCAGGCATAAACGGAATCATCAAATCGTGTAAACGATTCAAATTACCACTATAATCAAGACGATCTAAAGTTACTATTTCCCAATCAGTAGTCTCTAGTATGTGTCCAATCAAATGATGTGCAATAA
>Ga0163110_10002078_pt1 | contig 10271 bp, 9 predicted proteins | sample CRUFie1St17metaG_FD_108703 | JGI IMG/M metagenome (GOLD analysis project Ga0163110, IMG submission 108703) | Marine microbial communities from the Costa Rica Dome - CRUD Field 142mm St17 metaG | ecosystem: Environmental > Aquatic > Marine > Oceanic > Photic zone | place: Costa Rica: the Eastern...
AATCTTTTTTGGCACTTTAATATCGGATAATTCTGTAAAGGCAGAATTATAATTTTTGGCCATTAGGTTTCTATTTTTATTATAATCTTTTAGGTATTTTAACTTTATATTGAGTATTTCTGCCTGAATTGAATCTAGTCTAGAATTACAACCTATAATATCATGTTTATACTTTACTTCCTCACCATGATTTGAGATCATTTTGATTCTTTTGGCTAGTTTATCATTATTTGTAAAAATAGCTCCTCCATCACCAAAACATCCAAGATTTTTTGAGGGATAGAAAGAGGTAGTTCCAATATCACCCATAGTTCCAGTCATTCTTTTTTCACCTGACTTAAACTCATATTCACATCCAATGGCTTGTGCATTATCTTCAATAACTTTCAAATTATATTTTCTAGCTAAAGAAATAATATCATCCATATTAACAGATTGCCCATATAAATGAACAGGTACAATTGCTTTAGTTTTATCACTAATTAGTGGTTCAACTTTTTCTGCAGTAATATTGAATGTATCTAAATCAACATCACAAAAAATAGTTTTAATTCCAAGAACTGAAGCTGCTTCAGCAGTTGCAATATAGGTCCAAGAGGGGCAAATAATTTCATCACCAGGTTTTAGACCCAGCGCCATGTAGGCAATTTGCAAAGCGTCAGTCCCATTTGCGCAAGGAATAACATGCTCAACACGAAGAAACTTCTTTAGGTTTTCACAAAAAACTGAAACAATTGGCCCATTAACAAATCTACCTGATTCAATAGTGCTAATTATATTTGCATCAACCTCCTTCTTGATTTTGTTATATTGACCCATTAAATCAACCATATTTACTTTAGTATTTTTCATTTCAATTTAAAATTGGGTCAAATAAGCTATTAATATCGGTATTCGTCAGTTTTATATGGTCCTTCCACATTTACACCAATATATTTTGACTGAGTATTGTTTAGTTTGGTTAACTCAACTCCTAACTTTTCAAGATGAAGTTTTGCAACCTTTTCATCAAGATGTTTAGGCAATGTATAAACTTTATTTTCATATTTATCGTTATTTTCCCATAGCTCAATCTGAGCTAGTACTTGATTTGCAAATGAATTACTCATAACAAAACTAGGGTGACCAGTGGCGCAACCCAAATTAACTAATCGACCTTCAGCTAAAACAATTATATCGTTTCCTTTTATAGTGTACAAGTCAACCTGAGGTTTTATTTCTTTTTTAGTGTGACCGTAGTTTTTATTTAACCACGCCATATCGATCTCATTATCAAAATGTCCGATATTACATACTATAGCTTTATCTTTCATATTTTGAAAATGAATATCTCTCACGATATCTCTATTTCCAGTTGCTGTTATTATTATATCAGATTCACTAATAACACTTTCTAATCTTTTTACCTCATAACCATCCATTGCGGCTTGTAATGCACATATTGGGTCTATTTCTGTTACAGTCACAATACTACCTGCTGACTTAAAGGAGGCCGCGGTACCTTTACCTACATCACCGTAACCACAAACTACAACTCTCTTACCTGCCATCATAATATCGGTGGCTCTTCTAACTGCATCCACAGCACTTTCTTTACATCCATATTTATTATCAAATTTACTTTTAGTTACAGAATCATTAACATTTATTGCAGGTAGCTTTAACGAACCTTCTTTTAACCTGTCATAAAGTCTCAAAACGCCTGTTGTAGTTTCTTCACTTAATCCTTTTATATTTTTAACAAGTTCTGGATATTTATCAAAAACCATATTAGTGAGATCTCCGCCGTCATCTAGGATCATGTTTAGTGGTTCCTTTTTTTCTCCAAAGAATAAAGTTTGTTCAATACACCAATTAAACTCATCCTCAGTCATACCTTTCCAAGCATAAACTGAAATTCCAGCATCTGCAATTGCAGCGGCAGCGTGATCTTGTGTTGAAAAAATGTTACAAGAGCTCCAAGTGACCTCAGCGCCTAAATCTATTAGAGTTTCAATTAACACAGCTGTCTGAATTGTCATGTGCAAACAACCGGCAATTCTTGCACCTTTTAAAGGTTTGCTTTTTTTATACTCAGCTCTTAAAGACATAAGACCAGGCATCTCAGATTCAGCGAGTTTAATTTCGTCTCTTCCCCATTGCGCTTCATTAATATCTTTTACTTTGTAGGGTATATATTTTGTTTTACTTTTTATCATTATTTTAATTTAAATGTTTTTTTTATAATTGGTACATAATCCAGCTTTTCCCAGCTAAATAACTCTACTTCTTTAACAATTTTCTTGCCATCTTTTTGAAATGTCTTAGTAATTTTTCTTGATTCTCTTCCCATGTGACCATAAGATGCAGTTTCTTGAAAAATTGGATTCTTCAAACCATACTTTTTGATTATACTGTAAGGTCTTAAATCAAATAATTCAAATACTTTTTTTGCTATTTCATCATCAGTTATTTTAATTTTAGTAGTTTGATATGTATTGATATACAACGCAACTGGCTTAGCAATTCCAATTGCGTAGCTTATTTGTACCAATACCTCACTACATAGGCCAGATGCAACTAAATTTTTTGCAATATGACGCGCTGCATAAGCTGCACTTCTATCAACTTTTGATGGGTCTTTCCCTGAAAAAGCACCACCACCATGAGCACCTCTACCACCATATGTATCAACTATAATTTTTCTACCCGTAAGACCTGTATCACCGTGTGGGCCTCCAATTACAAATTTACCTGTTGGATTGATAAAAAACTTAATTTTATCATGAAATAATTTACTGTAATCCGGATTTTTTTTTAAAATTCTTGGAATTAATATATTTTTTATATCATTTTTAATTTCACTCTGCATTTCTTTTACATTTGAGAAATCATCATGTTGAGTTGATAAAACAATGGTATCAATTGACTTAGGGATATTGTCAGCATACTCAATTGTAACCTGAGATTTTGAATCGGGTCGTAAATATTTAATTTCGTCATTTTCTCTTCTCAACAAAGCTAATTCCTTAAGGAGATTATTAGAAATTTCCAATGGAAGAGGAATATAGTTTTTTGATTCATTTGTAGCATATCCAAACATAATTCCCTGGTCACCTGCACCCTGATTTTTAGAATCTTCTCTATCTACCCCACGATTGATATCTTCAGATTGTTCGTGAATCATCGACAAAATCCCACATGATTCAGAATCAAATTTATATTCACTTTTGGTATACCCTATTTCTTTTATTACATCTCTAGCAACTCTTTGAACGTCAATATAAACATTAGATTTTACCTCTCCAGAAAGAATAACTTGACCTGTAGTAACTAAAGTTTCACAAGCAACTTTTGCGTCTGGGTCGAAGGCAAGAAAATTATCTAGAATTGCATCACTTATTTGATCTGCGATTTTATCTGGGTGACCTTCACTGACAGACTCTGATGTAAAAAGGTAATTCATTATGCAACAAAATTACAGGATAATGCTCTAATTCAAAAATTTTTCAATACTAGAATGAATTGAGCTATCAACCATTTCTTTCCAAGTTTCATCTCCATTTCGAATAGATTCTCTTATTCTAGTTGCTGAAATAAACATTGCACCACTATCACTTGGCGGTTCATACTCATTAATTTCATATCCAACACCCCGGCCATAATTTACAGATTCGATATCGGGGATAACTATTACCTTAACATCATCATTAACTGATTTATGGTATGTTTCAATCATTTCAACAGTTTGTTTGGTTGTAAAGGGATTTCTATCATCTGGTTCAATATCTCTCACCATAATCAAAGCTGGGATACCAGCATCCAATTTTTGACGTATAAGTTCTATGTGACCGAAGTGATAAGGCTGGAATCTGCCAATAAATATTGCATACTTTTTGTCAATATTAGTTGTAGGTAAGCCTCCATGATTAATTTTTTTCCACATAATCAATTATTTTTTTAACGGATTCTTTTAATGATAAATTTTCTATCAAAATTTCAGGCATAAGTGGCTTTTCATAGGGTGCACTTACACCTGTGAAATTCTTTATTTCACCAGAAATTGCCATTTTGTAAAGTCCTTTGGGATCTCTTTTAATACACTCTTCAATTGGTGTATTTACAAAAATTTCAACAAAATGTTCACCTAATATTTCTCTTGCCATTTCTCTGTCATTTCTGTAAGGTGAAATAAATGAACAAAGTACAATTTTTCCTGAGTCAACAAATAGTTTAGAAACCTCAATTATTCTTCTAATATTCTCATTTCTATCGGCAGGGGAAAAACCTAAATCTTTATTTAAACCTGATCTTACATTATCACCATCTAAAATATAACTATTATATTGTTTTTTATTCAATTCTTTCTCAACATTATTTGCAATTGTAGATTTTCCAGATGCAGAAAGTCCAGTAAACCACAGCACCATGGCCTTATGGCCAGAAATAGCTTCACGATTTTCTCTAGTTACAGAAAATGAATATTTATGAATATTTTTTGACATCTACATAAATGAAACGCAAAACTAAAAAAAAAATTATGTCTGGCGACTAATTTAAAAAGTAAGTTTATAAAGAAAGGGGTTACCTTTTTTTTCATTCTCTGTAGTTAACCAAAATGTACTTTGGTTAATTATCTTAATAGATTCAATTTGAGTTTTACCAACTGGAATTTCAACCATCTTTAAATCTATTATTTCAGAAAATAATGCAAAGTTTTCTATCTTAATTAAATAGTATTTTTTAAAGTTCTTAGTAGCAGTTAATACTAGTAAATTAAGTTCTTTATTATAATCTGCTGCGGTGACAATTGAACCTGTCTCAATAGTACCAACTTTTTCAGCAATATATTCACCTTTATTTTTTGGAACCTTGTATATTTCAGTTAATTTTTCATTCCTATTTTTAGTAAATATCAGAAGATAATCATCATAACAAACCAGAGACTCAGCGTCGTATTTTGATTTTTTTCTAAAACTAAATTTCTCTTGTTCTGGGTAATAAAAGCTAATAATTTCATTTGAATCCTCCTTTGGATTATTAGGAACTTTAATTATTCTTAAGTTTTTTCTAGTATCATAATTATTACCTATATCTGCTATATATAAATAATCATTATCACTTGCTAAATCCTCCCAGTCATAGTTTTTTAATGATTTGAACTTTCTTTTAAAAATAATCTCGCCTAAATCATTTAAATAAAATAATTCAGCTGGATTACCCGAGTCATTATGTGTAACTAAAAAGTCACCATAATATTCTAAACCCGAAGTTTCATTAATATTTCTTGACAGTTTATGGGTCTCTAAAATTTGTTGAGAAAAAACAGAAATAGGAAATATCAAAAGGATTATAAAGTGGCCCAGGGAGGATTCGAACCCCCAACCCTCAGAGCCGAAATCTGATATTCTATCCAGTTGAACTACTGAGCCATTTTTCATGATAGATGTTTTCTTACGATTTCAGAAATTGTTTTTCCGTCTGCAGCACCAGCCAACTTTTTTGTCACTGCAGACATAACAACACCCATATCTTTTAAACTTTTCGCATTGATATTTTTAATTTGATTTTTAACTTCAAATTCAATTTCCTCATTTGTAAGCTGTTTAGGCAAAAATCTTTGAATTATTTCTGCCTCTTTTAATTCAGTTTCTGCTAGTTCATTTCTACCTTTTTTTAAATAAATTTTAGAACTTTCCTTCCTTTGCTTCACAAGTTTTTGAAGTATTTTTAATTCTATTTCGTTATTTATAACTTTTTTTTGACCAGCGTTGGTTTTAGCAATCATCAGTTCAGATTTAATCGCCCTCAAAGCAGTTAGAACTAGCTTATCCTTACTTTTCATTGCCAACTTTAATTCCTCAGTAATTTTATTTTCTAAATCCATATTAATCAACGTTATCGTGTAAGAACGAATTATTTTTTCTAATTTTCACCTCATTTGACTCATCTTCACTCAATGATGTTCTTGAAATATTTTGCTGTTCTGAATTATTAACCTCATCAATATCAATGCCTTTTCTCTTAAATGCTGGTTCATCGTTAATATCATTGATTTTAGACTTGTTAAACTTATAATTAAATTCTTTCATTCGCAACCGTCTCTCTTCAGATCTAAGTTTTTGGAAATCTGAAATTGAATTTTCTTCAGGTAAAACATCATTTTTTTTGTTTGAACTTTCAATTGAATTATTTTCTTTACTATTATTTAATTTACTTTCAAATTCAACATATCCTTCATCAAATTTTAATTTTTCAGAATTATCGATTAAAATCTCATCTTCTTTATTTTCCTCCTCAATACCTTTTTCAAATAATGACCACTCAACTAAGTTTTCATTATTTTTATCTTCCATGGACCCATTTAATAATTCATTATCATCACTTGTACAGCTTAAATCATCAAAACTAGATTCTTTAGTTTCAAAGTCATAATCATCTTCATCAAGAATATTTTGATCTTCATATTCATCCATTTCCAAAACATGTACAATTTTTTCTGAGTTAGTCAATTCTAAATCATTTTCTTCAACTTTTTTTTCATCTACAATATTCTCTTCCAAATTCTGTTCATCAATGGGAAATGTTTTAGGCTCAAGATTATGTAATTGAGAAAATAAATTTTCCTCTTCTAATTTATGTATGATTTTTTGAGGTTCTGTATTAGAAATTTGATTTTGTTGATCTGAGTCAAATCCAGTTGCTATCACAGTAACTGAAATTGAATCATTAAGCTCATTATCTTCGCCAACTCCCATAATAATATTTGCTCCATTTCCAGCCTCGTCCTGAATATAATCGTTTATTTCTCCTATTTCATCAATTGTAATTTCGTTTGTTCCCGAAACAATTAAAAGTAAGACGTTCTTTGCGCCAAAAATTTTATTATCATTTAATAATGGTGATTCTAAAGCTTTTGAAATCGCTTCTTTTGCTCTGTTTTCACCAGATGATTTATAAGCTCCCATTATAGCTGTACCACTATTGGATAATACTGTTTTAGCATCTTTTAAATCTATATTTTGAGTATAGTGATGTGTTATTACTTCAGCTATTCCTTTGGAAGCGGTAGAAAGAACCTCGTCAGCCTTGGAAAAACCGGCTTTAAAACCCAAATTCCCATAAACATCCCTTAATTTATTATTATTTATAATGATCAAAGAATCAACATGCTCTCTCAAATTCTCTAAACCAATTTGAGCTTGTTCATTTCTAATCTTACCCTCAAACTCAAACGGAGTAGTTACTATGCCAACTGTAAGAATATTTAATTCTCTTGCCATCTTTGCTATTATTGGAGCCGCTCCTGTTCCTGTTCCTCCACCCATACCAGCAGTAATAAAGACCATTTTCGTATTTGTTTGAAGCATTTGTATTATATCTTCACAGCTTTCAAGTGCTGCTTGCTTTCCAATATCAGGGTTAGCTCCAGCACCTAAACCCTCGGTTAAATTTACCCCTAACTGAATTTTGTTTGGAACTCCACTATTATTTAAAGCTTGGGCATCAGTATTGCATATAACAAAATCTACCCCTTTAATTCCTTGCTTAAACATATGATTGATTGCATTACTACCACCTCCTCCAACGCCAATTGCCTTGATTACATTTGACCTGTTTTTTGGTAAATCAAAATTTATTCCGATGTCTATATTATCCTCCATATTAGTTATTTTATAATTTTAATTTTATTATTCAGCATTATCAAGAAAATCCTTAACTTTTTCTGTTAATTTGTCTAAGAAAGAATCACGATTTTTATGAATTTTTGTTTTATTTGATATTTCAGTGTTTTCTGTTTCAACACTCTGATTTTCATCTTTTTGAAAATTTTCTGCGGTTGAACTAGCCTCCTGATCTATATCATTTTTTTCTGATCTGCCTAAACCATCCATTAAAAGGCCCACAGCAGTTGCATACAAGGGACTTGTCACGTTTTGATCAGTATCACCAGCTAAATGCTCATTTGGATATCCTACCCTTGTATCCATACCTGTAACATATTCAACTAGCTGTTTTAGGTGCTTTAATTGGCTGCCACCACCTGTCAAAACAATTCCAGCAATCAGTTTTTTCTTTTGCTCTTCATGACCATAGTTTTTAATTTCCAAGTAAACTTGTTCAATAATTTCAACTGCTCTTGCATGAATTACTTTAGAAAGATTTTTCAGTGAAATTTCTCTAGGGTCTCTTCCTCTTAGCCCAGGGATAGATACAATTTCATTTTCTCTATTTTCGCCCGGCCATGCTGAACCAAATTTTATTTTTAATAGCTCTGCTTGCTTTTCAATTATTGAGCATCCCTCCTTTATGTCTTCAGTAATAACATTACCCCCGAATGGAATTACAGCTGTGTGTCTAATTATACCGTCTTTAAATATCGCTAAGTCAGTTGTACCTCCTCCAATATCAATAAGAGCAACACCAGCCTCTTTTTCCTCAACACTCAAAACTGCATTCGCTGAAGCCAAAGGTTCCAAAGTAATACCATCTAAATCAAGTCCTGCGCTTTTTATGCATCTTCCGATATTTCTAATTGATGAAACTTGTCCAACAACAACATGAAAATTTGCCTCTAATCTTCCACCATACATACCTATTGGTTCTTTAATTTCAGCCTGGCCATCAACTTTGTATTCCTGAGGAAGTACATGAATTATTTCTTCGCCAGGCAACATGACTAATTTATGCACCTGATTTATCAATTTGTCAATATCATCAATATTAATTACTTGTTCCGAATTTTCTCTGGTTATGTAATCACTATGCTGCAAACTCCTTATATGTTGTCCAGCTATACCAACAGTTACACCCTCAATCTTATATCCGGAGTTTGTCTCTGCCTGTTCTACTGCCTGCTGAATTGATTGAATTGTCTGTGTTATGTTATTTACTACACCTCTATGAACACCAAGACTTATTGATTTACCAACGCCTAAAATTTTTATTTTTTTAAATTCATTTCTCTCTCCAATCATTGCAACAATTTTTGTTGTTCCAATATCTAATCCTATAGAAATATTATTTTTATCCATTTCAATATTATTTAACAGCTACAACTTGATTTTCAAACTGTAAACTAATGTGTTTATACTCATAATTTAATTTTTTTGACTTTTCTCTAACTATGAAAGCTTTTAAATTATTAAACTTTTTCTCAATATTATTCGCACCACCTACAATGATTTCAGAATTGTATTTTTTCAATTTCAATTTCAAATTATTAAAATCATCAAAAAATATTTGAGTTACATTGTCATATAAAAAATTATCTTTTTTTATTAGATGCAAAGCCTTAATTAGATGCTGCTTGTTTTTGGACCAGTTTGATCCGATAATAACCGGTATGTTAGGTGAAAACAATTTTGATAAGCTTATATATTTTAGATTTTTATCGATGTAAAACATTGAATCATTTGTAATAATTCTTGCAATTGGTTCTCTTTGAATAATACTTAAATTTAGCTTACCACCAACGGAAAAATGTACCTCAGCTGACTCAATATAAGATATTAAATTTAGGTCTCTTTCAATATTTTTAAGTCTGCTCGTTTTCTTATTAAAATCAAACATATTTTCAACAGTTGATTTGATTGAATCTTTAGTTATGTATAAGTTATCTATTGGGCTAATATGAATATTTATACCAGAGATTTTTCTACTATTATTATTATAATTGGAGTAATAATAGACAGTTGCAATTAATGCTATGGTCAAGAATAATAATATTTTTAGTCTTAAGTATTGCATATTAATATTTCTTGTTTTATAGATTCAACATCATTGGCTATATCACCAGCTCCCATTAATACATTAATTTTATTACCAATGTTTAAAATTGAATGTGAAATCTCTGATTTTTGACAAATAGCTTTATTGTCCAATCTAATTTTTTCGAGTAACAAATTTGAGCTAACTCCACCAATTGGCTCCTCTCTCGCTGGATATATTTCAAGTAGAATTACATTATCAAACTTTGATAATTCATTTGCAAAATCGTCAATTAAATTAATTGTTCTTGAAAATAAATGAGGCTGGAATATAGCCAATATCTTTTCATTTGGATAAATTATTCTCAGGGATTTATGAATTTTACTAATTTCCTCTGGATGATGAGCGTAGTCATCAATAAGAATTATTTTTTCTGAATTTATTATATACGAGAATCTACGTTTAACCCCTTTAAAAGTAGATATTGCATTTAAAATTGTAGATTCAGAAACTCCAAGCTTCAAAGCTAAAATAACAGCAGCAAGACAATTCAATACATTATGTTCACCTGGTAATTTTAT
>Ga0163110_10002080_pt1 | contig 10268 bp, 15 predicted proteins | sample CRUFie1St17metaG_FD_108703 | JGI IMG/M metagenome (GOLD analysis project Ga0163110, IMG submission 108703) | Marine microbial communities from the Costa Rica Dome - CRUD Field 142mm St17 metaG | ecosystem: Environmental > Aquatic > Marine > Oceanic > Photic zone | place: Costa Rica: the Eastern...
AAGACCACTAACAGTAGGATTCGACGATATGTTCGATCACTTTGAGCATATGATGGGCGACGATGGCTTCTTCGTGAGAAACACGATGAGCAACTTCCCACCATACAACATAGTGAAGACGGGTGATAACACCTACGACATTGAACTTGCACTTGCAGGATTCAACAAGAAGGACATCGAAGTCGAGTACAAGGAAAACATCTTGACTGTCAAATCTAAGAAACAAGAGGAGACGAAAGATGAGGATGGTAATATCATACACAGAGGGATATCAAAGAGGATGTTCCAAAAGTCTTTTACCATTGCAAATGACGTAGAGGTCAAAGGTGCAGAACTTAAGGACGGCCTATTAAAAGTGTCAATGGAGAGAATAATCCCAGAGCACAAGAAGGCTAAACTTATCGACATCAAGTAATGCAAAACAAATGGATAGGGTGGTAAAACACCCTATCTAAATTGACAACTATCACAGATGTGTTATAATAAGGTATGACAATGGCAGATATACAAACACTTACAAAAGAGAAAATCAAATTAGATGAACCTGGAATGTACGACGTGATATTCCTTAATGACAACATAACAACTATGGAGTTCGTAGTAAAGGTTCTTAAACAGATATTCAACAAGACACCCGAACAGGCTCAGAATATCACCCATAGAATACATCAAGACGGACAGGGTATCGTTGGTTCCTACGTTCACGAAGTAGCAGAGCAAAAGGGAATAGAAACAACGCTGGCCGCTAGGCAAGAAAACTTTCCATTACAGGTAAAAGTCAAGAAGCAGTAATGGACTTCAGGAAATACGTCGAAAGGAATCAAACTGTTGTTCAGTTTGTTAAAGACGCTATGCCCGGTGAGAATGACAAATACATTGGCACACTAGATTACGCCACATCCAGATTCAATACCATACTGCTTAGGCTTTCAGAGGATCCATTGAAGGCAGATCAATATGCACAAGACGTGCAAGAATGTTTTGATATAATACAATCCTTTCACACATATACAAAAAGAATGATAAACTGGCATCCAATTGTAAAGCCGATAGCCAAATTAATACTGCACATCAAAGGCAAAATAGACATACCAAAGATAAAGTTCCTACTCGAAAAAGTCAATAATTAACACTATGCTTGGAAATAGTTTTGAAATGGATTCATTCCTTGATGACCGGGAGGTACAGATCTTGCTTAAATTCAGTGAGGTTCTGCCAAAAACATTCAACGATTCGCCTGATAAAAAGGCCTACACCACAGGATTTCCTGTAGAAAAAATTCCTGTTAAAAATTTCCATTCTCGATTGGAAGCGGTGTTTGGCAAGTGCAACGTCACTGTTGCCATGATACTTGAAGAGTTCACACCATGGATCGTACACACAGATTACCTGCTTCCTGGAGATAAAAATCCTTACTACGCCGTGTTGATACCACTTGAACACGACAACAAGGATACCCACACAATAGTTTTCAATGAACTTGGCACAGAAGAAAACTGGAGAGAACAACTGATCGAAGATAAGAATTACAATTACACCGCGGATGAATTGCGATTGTTAAGTCATCACGATGAAAATATCCTTAAGAAACTATCACTTGGCAAAGTACACAAATGGGAAAAGGGAAAAATGATAGCGTGGCACAGGAGTTTGTTACACACCAGCGACAACTTCAAAGTTGCAGATCTGAAACAAAAGACCGCCTTGGTATTATTTCTTAACAAGGATGATTAAGTGCGACATACTGATAGTTGCGATACCATTCACGGACACCGATAGTCCGTTACAGGCACCTGCGATACTTAAATCTGTTGTTGATGCAAACGGGTTTACTGCACAGACACACGATTTAAATTTCGAATTAATGAACAGCAATCACAAACACTTAGACTTTCTTAAACAGTACTATTCATTTGGCACCGCTACTAATCACGATAAAATTATAATTGCTGAGGAATATGTTGCCGAACGTGCCAAAGAATTACTTGAAAAATATAATCCAGACTTCATTGCCGTTAGTGTTTTTACATACCAATGCCAGACTTTCGCGATGTTGTTGGCACAAAATTTAAAGAGGATCAAACCAGACCTTAAGATAATATTCGGAGGCGAAGGACTCACAACACAAGGACTAGAGTCAACAGATGCTTGGCCCAGAGAGTGTAAACAAATGGGACTAATAGATCATTACATAATATCCGAAGGGGAAGACGCACTGATAAACTTGCTAAAAGAGGGCAAGGGCAAGGGTGTAGATAACAGTGATTGGGAGCAACGTATTGACATCGACAACCTACCATATCCAAACTATGACAACTACAATTTAGGACAGTATAAAAGTAAGAACTTAATGATCACAGGAAGTAGAGGGTGCGTGAGGAAATGTACTTTCTGTGACATACACAAACATTGGAAGCGTTTCGTCTTTAGGAGCGGGCAGTCAATTGCTGATGAGATGATTCACCAGAGTAACAAGTACAAGATATATGACTTCTATTTTACAGATAGTTTAGTCAATGGTTCTATGAAAGCATTCAGAGACTTTGTATCTAAAGTGTCCGAACACAACAAGACAGCCAAGAATAAACTGACCTGGGGTGGACAAATAATCGTTAGGGGTTTGGGTGCAATGACGGAAAAGGATTGGGAGATGACTAAACTGTCGGGTGCTCGATCACTTTGGCTTGGAATAGAATCAGGCAGTGAGGCGGTGCGTGATCATATGAAAAAACAATTTAGCAACAAGGACTTAGATGAATTTATGTCACAGGCATATAAGAACAGCGTACACGTAAACTTCCTTATGCTTTCAGGATATCCCACAGAGACACACGAAGAGTTTCTTGAGACTGTAAAGATGTTTGAGAGGTATGTAAAATATCAATCAATCATAGACAATGTAATACTAGGCACTACTTTGGGCATACTGCCTGGCACCCCACTCGCTGAAGAACTAAAAGATGATGTTGAGATGAATGATGGAGAAAACTTTTGGTTGTACAAAAAGAATCCAACACTAGATTTTAGAGAAAGAATCAAGAGGAGAATTACTTTGGGGGACGAGTGTCTCAAGATGGGTTACAACATACAAGGCAATAATGACAACTACAAACTGTTGCATTACTTGTGGAACATATATAAAAACAAACAGAAACAACATATAATTGACCTTAACACGTCAAGTTTAAACCAACAGAAGTATTCATAATGACGATACAATGTGATGTCCTAATAGTTACCGCACCGTACACGGAAACCAATTCTCCGTTACAAGCACCTGCTGTGATCAAAGCGGCAGTGATGAACAAGGGATATACTGCCAGTACATATGACATCAACAATGATTTCCTTAAGATGGAACACACAGACCCTGTGAGATTTAATGCACTCAAAGATTATTTCTCATTTGGAACCACGAATGACAAGAGTAAGATACCAAGCATACAGTCATACGTTAAAGATGTGTGTGAGAAACTATTACAGAAGTTCTCGCCAAAACGTATTGCAGTGAGTGTGTTTACATACCAATGTCAACAGTTCAGTGAAATGTTTGCCAAAACAATCAGACAGATGGATCCAAGCATAAAATTGATCTTTGGTGGGCAAGGGATAATGACGCAGGGTATGAACGCTACGGACAAATGGGTCAAGAATTTACAGCAAAGGAATGTAATAGATTTTTACATTGTGTCTGAAGGAGAGAACGCAATCATAGATTTATTGCAAGAAGGTAAAGGACACGGAATTAACAATACCGACTGGAAACAAGAACTTGTTTTGGAAAGATCACCTATGCCTGACTACAGTGACTATGACTTGGATAGTTATGGAGGGGACAGACTCTTAATCACAGGTAGTAGAGGTTGTGTAAGGAAGTGTTCTTTCTGTGACATTCACAAGCATTGGAAGAAGTTTGTATTTAGAAGTGGTCAATCTATCGCACACGAAATGATTAAACAGAGTGAAAAGTACAAGAAATATAGATTTGGTTTCACTGACAGCCTGATCAATGGGTCGATGAAGGCCTATAGGAATTTCATCACAATAATGGCAGAGCACAACAAAACTGCAAAAAACAAGATCACCTGGGAAGGTCAATTCATTGTTAGAGGTATCCGTTCGATGACAGAAGATGATTGGAGATTAACACGTGAGTCAGGTGCTAGGACACTTTTATTAGGGGTGGAATCAGGAAGTGAGGCAGTGCGTGATCATATGAAAAAACAGTTCAGTAACCAGGACTTGGACGAGTTTGTAGAACAGGCCTATATCAACAAAGTCAAATTAGAATTCATGATGATAGTTGGCTACCCAACAGAAACACTAGAAGACTTCCAAGACACCATAGATATGTTTGACAGATACAGGAAATATCAAAGTGTGATACACACCATTGGTCTAGGTTCAACATTATCTGTGTTGGCTGGGACACCTCTTGCGGAAGAGAATCCTGAACTTAGATTAAATGACAGTGAGAACTTTTGGACACACGAAGGAAACAAAGATCTAACATTCAGAGAACGTATTCGTAGGAGGATACTCGCAGGTGAGTTATTACAAGATATGGGATATACTGTGGATAACAATCTTAAACAGATACAGACACTACATTTCCTTTGGGGTGTTTATAAGAATAACCAAAAGCAGGGAGTTATGGCCGACATAACTACTGGTGAAGTAAAGGATCAAAAATATTCGTAATGGATCTAGAATTTAAAATGCACGTTCTCAACTACAGGGGTGGTCCTAACATAAGGATCTGTGCCGACTCTGTGCTGTATGATGAAAAGGTCAGCACCGCTGGCCCTCTTACACTTAACCTAAGCACCGATATGAAGTTACCCGCAAAGATTACAGTAGAACAGTATGGTAAAGATATGAGAAGAGACACACACCTTGATCCCACAGGAAAGATAATTAATGATAAAGCCTTTTACATTGAGAGTGTGAAGATAGGTGACGTGCTTGTAAAGAACGAACTCTATCATTTTGACTTTGTCAAGGACAATGGAGAGGTGTTGAAAAACATCAATTACTTGGGTTTCAACGGAAAGTTTGTCATAGACATTGATAACGAAGACATCTATGTTTGGCAGGCAAACTGGCAAAAGATATTAATAGCAAACACTGAAGAGTTCTCATACGAGAAGTTCAGGGCGGAAATTTTTGGATATGAATTGGATACTTTGGGCGATACCTAGGGAGTACATTAGAAGATACATCTTTATTTTTTGGCTGGTGATGTTTTTCTTGCCAACCTATATGTTTGGGTTGCAATTCACAAAATTAGGATTTATAATAAACTGGCTTTGGTTCGACTTGATATTTTATGGTTGGGTCAGGGCAAAACAAATGATAGGAGACGATGAATGAAAGCAGTAGTATGGAGTAAACCTGCGTGTGTTTACTGTGAAAAATCAAAGGCCTTGCTGAAAGCAAAAGGCATCGAGTACGAAGAAAAGAACATAGCAGATGGACACAAGATACAGGACCTTTTGGAAATGGTACCAAACGCAAGGACTATGCCACAGATTTGGTTAGATGAAGAGCACATAGGTGGTTATCACGAACTAGAGAAGAAACTGAAGTAAGTTGACAAAGACCAAGTCGTAGTTTAAAATTACTACAAACAAGGAGAATAATGATCAAAGAAGCATTGATTAAGAAATTAGAAGGTGAGATAGAAGTTGCTAAGGCAGATCTAAGAACCTTTCTAGCGAATCCAATTGGTGTAGCAGAGCACATTGATTACGTGATTACTGCTGAAAAGAAACTAGAAGCACTAGCACACGCAGAGGATAAACTAGAATCTCTTAACAAGTTATAATGACATACACTGTCAACGACAAGTGTATAATGTGTAAGCACACAGACTGCGTAGAAGTATGTCCTGTGGATTGTTTTTACGAAGGCGAGAATATGCTAGTCATCAACCCAGACGAATGCATAGACTGTGGCGTGTGTGAACCGGAGTGTCCTGAGGAGGCGATACTGCCGGACACTGATCCGGAAGGTGCTAAGTGGGTTGAGTTCAATGGCAAGTGGTCCAAGGAGTGGGCGGTGCTCACAGAGAAGAAAGATCCTATGCCAGATTATGAAAAGCATTCCGGAGAAGAGGGAAGGCTAGAAAAATATTTTAAGGACAAATAATATGAAAAAGAAATCAAAATGGCAAAAGAAAAGAGAGAAACAGGCTAGTGAAAATTCACAGTTTGATCCCAAGATACATCAACTGGGTAGAGAGGGATTTGGTTTTGGTATGAAGAAAGATGTCAAGACTGACCCAGACGAACTGTCAGGACGACATTTGCCTTTCTCAAAAATAAAATGATAAGAGAAAAAATAAAAGAAATGGGCGAGAACTTAAAGATGCTTGAAGGCCACGATAGGTTACACTATCTGATCGACAAAGCAAAAGAGATAGAACCCTTACCTGAAGCGGTAAAGACAGAGGAAAACAGGATACGTGGATGTGCCTCAAAGTTATGGTTGATAGGCGGAGCCAGAGAAGACGGCACTATGATGTATCAAGTGGACGGTGATGCACATATAAGCAAAGGCACAGGAAAGGTGGTCACGGACCTCGTGAATGGTGAACACCGAAGCACTGTGGCAAACCTGACTGTAGAAGACTTTACACCTCTTGGCATAAAAGAATTACTAACTATGCAGAGACAAAACGGTTTAGGCGAATTGATAGACAGGATAATAAGGATAGCGAATGATTGAAACACCCCCAGGCTGGGTACCAAACGACAAAGCATCAGTGGATCCACAACTACAGACTGATCTTAGTGCCATAAAAGAACATCCTCCAACACAGCAAGAATATATGCCAAGGATAGTTGAAAAGTTGAAAGAATGCTATGATCCTGAGATCAGTGTTGACATCTATAACTTAGGCCTGATCTATGACGTAAAAGTAACAGAAGACGGATGGGTACACGTGCTGATGAGTCTCACCAGTGCTTTCTGCCCTGCCGCAGATATGATACCAAAAGATGTTCAACAAAAAATTGAGAGCATACCAAACTTAAAATGCAAAGTTAAGATCACAATGCAACCGCAGTGGGGCAGAGATATGATCAATCCTGAAATACGTGACCTTATGGGACTATAACCAAAAAGGTTGACTGCACACTTTTTTCCGTATAAAATAACACACATACTGAATCGTGTTGGGGAATCAAGGTGAAATTCCATGGCTCTACCAGGAACCGTAAAGTCGGAGTGCCAACCAGTATAGTCCGCTGTCGAATGAGGGCCTGGCAATGTCTAATTCTACAATGTAAAGTTAACAGTGGCAATTGGTAACTGTTATGAAAAAAACAAAGCAACAGATAGTATTATTTTTTTACCTCGTGGCCTTTATAGCCTTGGGTAGGATAATACCTCATCCACCAAACTTTACGCCTGTCATCGCTATGGCCGTGTTTATGCCATACCTGACTCGTAATCTTTCTTCGGCAATTTTACTACCGTTGACGGCTATGTTTGTATCGGATCTGTACATAGGGTTTCACTCTATGATGTTTTGGGTTTACGGCAGTATCCTATTAGCAACAACTTTGAGTCATTACACAATGTCTATAAAGAAAACGTCTGTTCATCTAGGATCAAATGCGGTGTTATCTTCAACATTATTTTTTGGTCTAACAAACTTTGCGGTATGGATGTCAGGTAATATGTACCCAATGACCATGGAAGGATTGATGCTCTGTTACACGATGGCTATCCCTTTCTTTGGTAACACACTGGCCGGTACTTTGTTATACGTTTTTCTTCTTGGGATTGTGTCTTACTCTGCAACAAACATATCGAGGAGATATACGGACGATGAAGAAAATATTACTAGCAGTCTTAACATTATTGCTTTTCCACACAGGACTACAGGCAGATCATTCTAGCAAACACACTTGTGAGCAGTTGGAGTATGCACCCTGCATCACTATTTCAAAATACATTTTGAGAGATCCCAGTGTGCTTACAACAGCGTCAATGAGTGTTGACTACATTGATCAATACACAATAGAAAACACTAACACAATAGACACAGTACAGGCCATTGCCAGAGCAACAGGCTTGAACGTGGTGCAGTCAGGACCAACGGGACAACAGACTTCTGTGTTTATGAGGGGTATGAACTCAAACCACACTATGGTTGCCATCAACGGTGTAGCAATCAAAGATCACTCAACAACGGGTGGACTACACGACATAGGCGCTGATTTTATCAAGCACGTCACAGGCATCCAGGTAGTGAAAGGATCTCAAGGCACACTTTATGGTGCCAACGCAGTCGGTGGAGTTATAAACTTTATCACAACAGACAGTTACGCAAACAGCATATCTGCAACGACGGGATCCAACAACACCAAAGGCATAACACTCAAGATATATCAAAACAAAGACAATCACTCTATCAGCATAGTCGCTGACGGTACAACGTCTGATGGTATATCAGTGGCACCATCTGGAACAGAGAAAGATGGGTTTGATGCCAACAACATCACGATCAACACTAAAAGCAAATGGGACGAAGTGGAGATCAAGACCACTCTGATCAGAAGGGAAAGTGACTCAGACCTAGACAGTGGAACGGGTGATGACTTGGACTACACCGCTGAAAACAATATGAATCTATATCAACTGGGTGCAAAGGTGGACACCGGATTAGGCTTCTACAACATAACATTCTCACGTACAGAGTACGACAGGGATTACTACAACGGCTCAGAACACGATGAGTATGATTCATCCAGCAACACCGTGTTGTTGACGAATACAATCCAGAAAGACAAGTGGGACATAACACCAGGTGTGGAGTACGAGGAGTTCGACGGATCATTCGAAAACAGAGGTGCATTCTACTCTGCCAGCGTTGACACAGGTGGCGAGAACATTGGATACTTCGTGAACGGAAACTTGATTGCAACAGATAAACTGACATTGTCAGCGGGTGTGCGACAAGACGATCCAAGTCTGTTCGATGATTACTCCACTTACAGATTGGGAGGTACCTATGATATCACTGACAACTTCACGTTGAAGAGCAACTACGCCACATCTGTTAAGACGCCTACTCTGTACGAGATGCACGGTTCAGACAACTACGGCTACAATGGTAATCCTAACCTTCTACCTGAGGAAGCAGAGACAACAGACATAGGTTTTGCATACAAGTTCAAAGACAGTGTATTAGACGTTGTGTACTTCAGCACTGATCTCAAGAACTTGATCACTTATGGTAACAGCACATATTCAAACGCATCTGGTACCTCCAACAGGCACGGTGTCGAAATGAAGTTCAACAGCCTTGTGTCTGATAACCTTTACTGGAGGAACAATGCCACTTTCACAATAGCGGAAGACGGCAACGGCACACAGGTCACTAGGAGACCAAAGTGGACCGGACTGACAGCAATTGACTACAAGAAAGAAAAGTGGACGACCACTGCAGAATATCTGTACACTGGTAGTCATAGGGATATACAATCAGCATCACCATGGGGAACGATAACGCAACCTGCGGTAGGCATAGCAAACTTCCATACCAACTATCAAGTAGATGACAAGTCTAACATCATATTCTCACTGAACAACGTGGGCGATAAGACTTATGAACGACCTGACGGTTATGCACAGCAAGGAAGGAATATCTTGTTGACTTACAAATTGAACTTCTAGTATAATTAAGGTTAGATGGAAGTCACACTTGTAGACAAGATGGGCACAGACTTATCCGTTGTCAATGCGGCACGGGTAAGTTACGCCAAGACAAAGGAAGTGTTCGATGACAAGGACGAGAAACTGATCAAGTATCTCGCAGAGCACGAGCACTGGTCTCCATTCGCTCACGCATCACTACAATTTAGAATCAAAGCACCTGTGTTTGTTGCAAGACAACTTGTGAAACACCAAGTGGGTCTTGTTTGGAACGAAGTATCGAGACGTTACGTAGATGACAAACCAGAGTTCTTTGTACCTTCTTCGTGGAGGGGCAGACCCAAAAACAGCAAACAGGGTTCAGATGGGGAAGTACACACAGACGAGGAATACTACAACAGATACATCAACGGCTGTAAGGTTTACTATCATCTCTTATTGAACGAAGGTGTGGCACCAGAGCAGGCACGTATGGTGCTACCACAGTCTATGATGACAGAATGGTATTGGTCAGGCACACTGTACGCATTCGCCAGGGTGTGTAACCTGAGATGCAAACCAGACACACAACAAGAAACACAGGAGGTGGCCAACGAGATAGA
>Ga0163110_10002082_pt1 | contig 10264 bp, 8 predicted proteins | sample CRUFie1St17metaG_FD_108703 | JGI IMG/M metagenome (GOLD analysis project Ga0163110, IMG submission 108703) | Marine microbial communities from the Costa Rica Dome - CRUD Field 142mm St17 metaG | ecosystem: Environmental > Aquatic > Marine > Oceanic > Photic zone | place: Costa Rica: the Eastern...
ACCGTTGTAAGTTTTCAAGCTTACTTTCTTCTTCTATAATATAAAACACTTATACAACCTTTTAAATAATATAAGTAAAAAATATTATAATACCAACTAATATGATGAATAAGAGGATCTTCTTAAAGTAGCTCCTTGAGTAGTAGGTTCAGATACCGTTGTTGATTGAGTTTTTTGATAAGTTTGCTGCTGCACTAATTCAGTAGGAGTTTCTTCATCTGTGCCTACATAATCTAATTGAGGGTGTATTGCTTTTGTATGTTTAGCCCCAACCATTGGTCCTAATGTAGGATGAATATGATATGGACCATTATAAGGAATGTCGGTACCTTTTATAACAAATTGACCTATTTTAGATTGTAAATTTTCTTTTGAATTAGCTCCTAATCTATCTTCTTCACTAACTAAGTTACCTTGAACGTTTTTAGTTAATGTATTTTTAGTAAATTGAGCACCATCATTAAGTATATTTCCTATACCAGGTAATGCTTTTTCAGCTGCTAAAATAGTTTTTTCATTTTTACTTTTTATTCCCTCTGCATCATATCCTTTTATTTTAGTATTTTCCACTAAGCCAGATACTAACCACTCCAGTTTATGGAATTTTCTATAAGGTTTATTTTCTTTTTTTTGTTTTATGTATGCATTTTTATCTAATTCAGCCACTTTACCTGATGGTATATCTTTAACAAAATATCTATTTAGTTTACCTTTTTCATAATCTTTATCGGAAGGTTCAAGATATCTGTTAAAAAACTTATTATCAGTTTCTTCTTCTTTTTTATCAGGTTGGAATAAAAGAGGTTCAGCATCATTAGACATAGTTTTACCTTTAAAAAAATTTCCTAAATGATCTTGAAAAAATGATCCAAGAAATGGTGAACCAGTAGCTAAATCTAATAGTTTACCTAATAGTTTTCCTTTTTTCTTTTTAGTTTCTGGTAAATACGGTTCAATCATTTTTTTATTCTTATAGGTTTTAATTGACCTGTTATACTTGTTTTCCACATAGAATCAGAAGAGTCTAAAGAATGTTCAACACTGGTTATGATAAAGTGAGTATTACCAAATCTAGGAGGTACCAAATGATCAGGTAAAGTAAAAGTTTCTAAATTTTTAAATCCTCCGATACCTAACAATTCAAAACTTACCTCAACTGGGATAGGCATATACCTACCTAATGCTTTAGCACCAATAGTAGATTGAAGGTATGATTTAGAAGCATCAAGTATAGCTTCAAAAGGTGCATATTGTTTAGTATTCCACTGATCATATACTTGGTCTATTATCAGTCTTATATCACTTTCTCCTGCCATATCGTCTTTTTCACCTTTTTCATCAGTTGTAACGTAAGGTATTGCAACTGTTTCATTATTACTATCCTCTGTCTCTTTTATAGAAACAGCTGAAGTAAACATGGTACCTGCTAAGGCATCAGATGCTTTTTTTCCTAAAGTATTATATTCTTCAATACCGGTTTGAGTTTTTCCTCCTCCTCCTTTTGACCCTGCACCTCCTAACATTGCTGCAGTTGCAATATTGTTACTTATATTACTTTTAATATTTAATGCAGTTACAGTTGTGGATAACCCAGTTAGATTTAATAGTCTACCTTTTTTAGCTGGTGTTGCTTTATCGTAAATTTCTAATTCTTCATACACCCTATCGTCGGATAGTCTTGTAGGAAATGTAGCAATTTCAAAAGAATTTATATCTCCTAAATATTTTTGTATTTCATCTAATAATAATTCCACAAAGTCTGTTAAACCTATTTCGTCATTTTTTTTAGGGTTATTGGCTACAAAATTCTCATTTACTTTTCTCATTAACGCAGTTGATACTTTTATATCCAAAATTCCTCCACCTGCTGAAATCCCCGCAAGATGCTTATCCCTTCCATGTCCACCTTTATTAGTTATTGTAAACCTTTTTTCCCAATCACCTTTTGGAACATAAGGAGGTATAACCATTTGAGGATTAAGACTAAACTGTTTATAAAATCTCCTCATACCATTAGATCTCATACTCCATCTAACTATCATTTTTTCAGCAAATGATTCATCTTTACTACCTGAACCTACAATCCTAGGCATAGCAAACACATTAAATAGTGCTAACCAAAACTTTAACGGTAAATATGCTGCAAAACTAGCATCTCTAGGGGTGTTAAATCCTAATGCAGCATGTTCTTGAGTAACTGGTCCTACAGCAGACCCAGCCCAAGTAATCCATATATCATAGTCATCTGCACCACTCCATCCGTCAAATTTATAATTTACTTTATCTAAAACGTCACCTAATTTTAGTTTTCCTTTTGTTCCACTGTACTGCTGTATCTTAGTACATAAACTCTCAACAACATTATTTAATCCTTTTGTTGATTCTTCAGGTAGATTAGCATTTGTAAGCTTATATTTTCTTACGCTATCGACTGTGCTAGGAACACTCAAACTATCAGTCACTCCATTGTGTGATTTAATAGTTATACTACAGTCATACGTACCATCTTGTTGGTAAGCAAAATCAAAATTATAAACATACCCAATTACCCCTTCATAATTATAGTTTTTTAATTCAGAGTTTTCACCTATTATTTTTCTTAGGTTGTGTAAACTAGGTTTATCCTTGTATATTCTATCTTGAGATAACATATCTCCAAAGGTCATATTTTTTATTTCCCCATCACTATTAAGGTACACAGTATGTCCAAACTCTAATAAAACGGTTGCACCAAAGTGCATATATACTCTATTTAAAACATCTAAATCATCTACTGAATTTGCTTTAAAACTTACAACAGTTTTTCTAACTGCTCCATATCCTCCAAGTACAGTTGAGTTAATATTTGTAATACCAGGCATAGGTCTAAAACCAAATACTTCTGATTGATAGTAAGCAGATTCGGAAGTTGATGCATTTTGATTTGTAGCTGAATCTATACCCGATCTACCTTTTAGTCCTGTACCAGAGGATAAAGCTACTGATTTTGCTAAGTCAAAAGAATCTTCAATTTTTACTAAAGATCTTAGTAGTGCAAAAGATGATCTACCATGAGTAAACTTAATAGCTTCAGAAGTTTTTTCTTCACTACTGATTAAATTTTCTCTAGCCTCAATTGCGTCGACTAAATCTTTTGGTATAGGTCTTCCTATTGGCATTATCTATTACTATTTAACCTGTTATACTCACTAACAGCAGCAGATGGATTGGCTGGTATTCTAAGTTGTACTCCAGGTTCAACAGCTAGACTATCTTTTTTAGAATTATTAGCTGCTGCTATAATCCACCATAACTTACTATCTTTATAAAACTGTAAAGCTAAAGTATCATACCTATCTCCTCCAGTTGTAATAATGTATGTATCATTAGCAGTTGGAGGTATAGTAGGATATATAGAATTTATTCTATACCTTCTTCCTTCTTCAGATTTTAATTTTATGTTATTTAAATATCTATCTGCCATTATCCTCCTAAAAAGCTACTAAAATCACTTGGGTTTGAAGTAGCACTTTCTCCAGTAAATGCACTAAAATCTCCACTTGATCCTGGGGAAGTATCACTTACTGCTCCAGTGCCTATAAAATTCTTTTTATCAACACCAAATTCTGGGTTAAATGTATGTATTGGTGTAAACTCACAAGCTACATCCAATAAATGAGGTACTCTTAAATCACCTTCTATCTCCCATGGATAATCAGTATTCCATGTTAGGTTAACTGATGTTAAAAATCCATTTTGTTCAACTAGGTAATCACCTATAGTTAATTTAAGTAAAGTTCCTCTCATAAACAACCCTTCCTCACCGTATGTTGGAGCTGTACCTCCTACTAAGTGGTTTAACTTACGGTAAATTGGATATAGTTGCTTTTTAGAAAAAGCTGCTGCTTTAAATGCAAAACTAAATGTTCTACCGAAACCAGTATACGTAAAAAATTCTTCTGCTCTACCAACATACTTAATACCACTCCAGTTAGCAGTGTAACTATCAGACATACTATCTAATAATGCTCTAAAATATAAAAATTTATCTGTGTCTCCTTCTCCAGGAGTGTAAAAATTAAATGTAAATGGTATTATATCTCTTATTTGTTCGCCAGAATCAGCTAAAACATCTAATGCTTGTCTTTTATCTCCATCACCATGATAATATGAAGCAGCGGTTAACATTGAACCTTTACCTATTTCTTCTCCAAATTTTTCGTGGTTTCTACTTTTACCACTTTCTAAATATTTTTCTTTATCTTCTATATCTTCTTTGAAAGCTTTTCTCCTAAGTTCTCTAGTTGATACTGCTTTTGATACTTTTCCAGATTTATCAACTATTTCAGTATCAATATAGGTTATTTCAGTAGTACCTTGATCCGGTCCGTCGCCTCCTTCTCGTTCAAAATGAGATGAATCAGTTAATTTAACTGGTCCAAGAGTTTTTGAACCACCTAAAATTTCTTTACCTGCATGATAGGCTGCACTTTTAGCTCCAATGGCTTGTTGAACTTTATTAACTACCTGAGTTACTTTTTGAATAGCTCCTAATAAACCTGGTAGTTGAGGCATTTCTTTACCTGGTTCAATATAACTTTTAGCTACTGTAGGATTTATACTATGATAACCTGTACCTGCTTTAGCAGCATTAGCTGTTAAAAATAAACCTTGACCTACTGATGCTTTTATAGCACCACCTACAACTGCAAGTACTGTACCTGCAACTGATCTGTTAGATGCAGCATCTCCTATTTTGGCTTTTTGAAGTAAAACCTGGTTAAGTCCAAATTTTATACCTGGAGCTCTAGTAAGTATACCGCCTATTCTTTTGACATCACTTACTCTAGCACTAGCCTGGGAGACTTTATTACCTATTTTATGTTTTACAATAGGTTTACTATCTCCGTATTTCAGAGAAGTTAAGTCTGTTTGTAGATCAATAAGACCCATATTTATCCTGGTTTGTTATCTAAATATTTTTCCGGAGTTTGACCATCAAAATCTAACTTAGAAAATTCTCTTGTTTTTTTATACCCAAGATTCGAAGCTTCTTTTGGAGATGAAGCTATAAATCCTGCATCCACTCTACCAAATCCTGCTGCTTCTTCACCAGGTCTACCTTGTGCATGGATTTGAGAAGTGTGCTGTGCTCCTGCTCTTAATTGTGGAGTTTGTCCATCTAAATCTAAACTAGAGTATTCCCTAGAATTTTTAAACTTCAAATTAGAAGCTTCAGCTGGTGTTGATGCAATAAATCGATTATTAATTTTTCCAAACCCAGGAGCCTCTTTACCTATATCTCCTTGAGCATGCATTTGTGAAGTATTTAATGCTCCTGCTCTAATACCTGGTGTTTTGCCATCTAAGTCTAGACTAGAATATTCTCTAGAATTTTTGAACTTCAAATTAGAAGCTTCTGCTGGAGTAGAGGCTATAAAGTCATTATTTATTTTCCCAAACCCAGGTGCTTCTGCTCCGAGTTTACCTTGTGCATGCATTTGAGATGATGGCAAAGCTGCTGCTCGTATAGCTGGTGTCTCACCATCTAAATCTAAACTAGAGTATTCCCTAGAATTTTTGAACTTTAAATTAGAAGCTTCTGCTGGAGTAGAAGCAATAAAACTGTTATTTATTCTTCCGAATCCTGCTGCTTCTTTACCTATATTTCCTTGAGCATGCATTTGAGATGAAGGTAAGGCTGCGGATCTTATACCTGGTGTTTTACCATCTAAATCTAAATTAGAATATTCTCCTGAAGATTTAAAGTTTAAGTTAGAGGCCTCTGCTGGATTAGAAGCAATAAATTCATTATTAATTTTTCCAAATCCAGGGGCTTCTTTACCTATATTTCCTTGAGCATGCATTTGAGATGATGGCAAAGCTGCTGCTCGTATAGCTGGTGTCTCACCGTCTAAGTCAAGACTGGAATATTCTCTTGAAGTTTTAAAGTTTAGATTAGAAGCTTCAGAAGGTGTAGAAGCAATAAAACTGTTATTTATTCTTCCGAATCCTGCTGCTTCTTCTCCAGGTTTACCTTGAGCATGCATTTGAGAGGAAGGTAAGGATGCGGCTCTAGTTGCAGGAGTCTCTCCTTTTAACCCTAAACTTGAACCTAATTGTGTTTTAAGTATACTCATCATTATTAATTTATTATAAATATTAAAGTTTGTAAGATGCCATCTGTAAAGTAGTACCTACCTTATTACCATCCATTATAACATCACCACCATTTCTAACTTCTTGTATTAAAATTTCAAGTAATTTTTCCACGTTACCCCCTAATTTAGTACCACCTGCCATTGTGATGGTATCTTGATTTAATGGTTTAATAACGAAGTCAGTTACAGGTATTTCTTGTGTAGCTGGTGGAGCATCAACAGTTTCTTGTAATTCATTTAATTTTTTTGCTCTATTTAAGTCTCTTGCTACTAATGCTGCATCTGCTGCTATACTAAGACCTGTACCTATTCCTGGTATAGTACTAGCTGCACCTGAAGCTAATTCTAAAGCAGCTCCTGCAAAGTCCCCAGATAATGCTCTTTGTAAACCAAATCCAACACCTGCTAGTAACCCTACTCCTGGTATTTTTTTAAGTAGTGACTTACCTAATGCTTTTGCTCCTAACTTACCTGCTTGTTTAGCTATACTTTTACCCCCTGATTTTGCTACACTTGCTGTACCAGCCTTTACTGCAGATGTAGCTGCTGCTCCATATACCTTTTTACCGGTAGCTTTCATTACAGCACCTGCACCTGGTTTTCCAGCCATTTTAGCTAAGTTTGCCGGTCCTTTCTTTGAAAATAAATTTTTTATTCCATCTATAAGAGCACCACCTTTGCTTAATATTACGTGCATTGGATTTGTTGGAGAACCTCTACCTAGTAGCATTTTACCTAGTACACCTACACCACCTGCAATAGCTAATTTAGTTCCTCCTCCTTCACCGAATAGACTACTTATAAAATTAAAAATAGGGTTTGATTTAAGGTCTTCTAATCTCTTAGGTATTGATGCAATAAAGTTAACTGCTTTACCAGCATATTCGGCAACAAAAGAGAACCCTTTTTTAATAGATTCAACTGTTGGCATTGCCATTGCTAAAGACTTTTCAGATCCATCAACAGGTGCGAACATCTTTTCTGCAAAACCACCTGCTGCTGCAAATCCAGATTTTATAGCACCTAAAATTTCATCTGAATTCATTAATACATTTCTAAATGCATTTAATGGTCCTTTTACTATTCCTCCAAATAAGTCTTTTAACTTAGTAACAATATCATTAATAGCTTCTCCTACTGTACGATTTTCATCTCTTGCTTTTAATTCAGCTTCTGCTAATGTTTTACCTTCTGATCTTAATTGGTTAATTCTTGCTTCTATTTTTGCATTAGCTTCTGCTTCTGTTAATTGATCTGCTAACTCATCAACCGATAGACCCATTGCCTGAGCTAAAGATTTTTGAGCTATAACATTCATGTTTTGGAACTCATTAAGACTTCCTACTTGTTTAAGCATTTCTTTAGCAGCTCCAACATTATCTCCTTGGAATGCTAATTGTCTGGCACGATTTAAGTTTAAAGCTTTACCGGTAAGTACTTGTGCTTCCATTTCAGCTGCAATACTACTTTCAAAATCAAGTGTGCTATCTGCCATTGATCTAGCAGTATCTAAATTTATACCTAATCTTTTGGCTTCTCCAACTGCTTTAGCAATTAATACTGGATTATTTCCTAAATTAGCAGCTATTTGTCCAGTAGTGTTCATAGCTTCACCAAAGAGCTGAGTTGCAGTAAAAATAGAATCATTTTGTTTAACTACTGTATCAAATATAGCTTCTTGAGATTGACCCATTAGAAGAGAGGTCTTATATGCTCTAACTAATTGATCTCCTTGCAATCCTGCAAACTCTGCTAAATAAGTTTGATCTTCTAATTGTTGTCCGGTTAATTGAACGTTTGAACCTAATGATCTTGATATTTCCAGTTGAGCTCCAACCAATCTATCCATATTAATGAATAACTCATCAGATGCCAATGCTTGATCTTTTAGGTCAAAAGTAAGTTTTCTTGCAGATTCACTACTAAGTCCTAATGATTTTCCAACTTCTGATACAGAATGATCTAAATGAGTAAACAGTTTTATAGCACCTGCTATACCACTAATTAGTAAACCTTGTGGACTAAATAATTGACCTAAACCGTCAAGTAAAGTGGTACGAATACCTTGACCTAATGCAGCTATACTTCCAGCAGATCTTAATAAAAATCTATTCAACCTATTAAATTGACCTTCTTCTATTGCTTCTTCTATTTCAACAGATAATTCTCTAGCTGCATCAGCTCCTTTTTCAAATGATGAAGCTAATCCACCGAATCCAACTTTACTTAAAGCAGATCCTAAACCAGCTATTAATCCAGTACCTATTCCAGCTATTTTATTTATATTAGAAAGTCTTTTTGCAACATTTCCAAAAGCTATTGCTGAAGCTCCTGAAGCATCAGCTTGATCTTTTGTAGCTGCTACTAAGGCTTTCATTTGTTCTATCTCTTCCTCTAGTTTTGCAGCTTTTTTAGGATCTGTTTCTCCTTCTAATTCAGCTTTCTTTAGATCTAATTCTATACTAGCTCTAGTTGTAAGAGCTTTTAACCTTTTGAACTCTAAGTCACTTTTTTGTTTTAACTTTTGTACATCTTTAGTGCTTGAATTTGCTAAATCAAGGTTGATATCTGTGAGCTGAGTGGCAATACCGTTAATTTTTCTATATGATCTGGCTACTTTAGTTAGAGTTGTATCTACTCTACCAAATTCAGCAGTAATGGCTTCTGTTAATCCTTTGAAGTCTGAAACTCCATCTTTAAGGTCTCTTATTTCTGCATTAACTGCATTCATTCGAAGTTTTACACCTCGTAAAGCATCATCTATAGAATCAAAATCATTGATTACGCTTTGAAGACTCATACCTTCAAACGCACCTTTGACTTTTTGACCTAATATGTCATTACGTTTAGCTTCTATGTCTTTTAAGAGTTGTAGTTCTCTTTCAAGGTCTCTTCTATCTGCCATTGTACAGTATTATATCTTATAAATAGTTAAAGATGAAGTTATGATCTTTTAACTGTATAGGAAGGTTTCTTTCCGGATTTAGCTGCATCTTTAGCATCTTTTACCCAGGAAGGTGTAGTAGATTGACGTTTAGGTTTAGATTTAGATTTACTATTTTTTTCATCATAATGATCTTTTAACTTTTGAAAAGTAAATCTCCTTAGCCAAATAGGCATATTATAGACGGTTTCGTAGTCGTACCCGCCTTGACCGTTAAATACTATTTCGTGTATTTGTGAAAATAGAGCGTTTCTATACTCCGAAGTCAGGCCAAAGAAAGTTAGCATTGATCGGAATATCGAGGTCCTCCTCTACCCCATCTTCGAACTCATGAGAGATCGTTGTGTTTACTCCAGGCACAATAGATGAATAATATTCTCTGAATGCTCTAGCATCTTTAGCTAGAAATGCTTTATCGACAAACTCTCTTACAACAGGTCTCTCATTATTTTCATTGATTGATATAATCATATACTTCATTCTAGTAGATAACTCAGCGCTCTTACTAGGAGATACCTTCTTTAAACCTTCTAACTCTCTTTGAATATTCTTTTCATCTTGTTGAGTCATCAATTTAAATGTAATGGTATTATCTGTGTTAGGTAACTTAAAGGTAAATTCATTTTTACGATCTTTTACTAATTTTTCATCTAACTCTTTATTTGTTAGTTTAGTAAGATCTACCTTAATCTTTTCACCAGCATAATTAAATTCGTAATCTTTTCCGTAACCTAATATTCTAGATGCTATAAGTAATGCATCCTTATCTCCAATGAGTATATCGTTAAAGTTTACTTTAGATACTATTAATGATTCAAGTAATTTGTCAACAACTATACCTTTTTGTATATAGTTTTGATTGGTTAATATATCTTCTTCTTTAGCAGTCATATATTTCATTTCTATTTTTCCTTCTGCTAAAGGTGAATCTGCAGGATATAATAACCCTTTTGATGGTAGTTCTACTGTTTCAGTAGGTATTGTAAAGTTTGAGCTCATAAAATTTATTATGTATAACTAGTATTTTATATAAATATAAGAACTTTTAAAATGGGATCCAACAAAAAAAGAGGGTTTATTTACCCTCTTCTTTCCTTAGTTTTGTTATTGCTTTTTGCCATTTCTTTTGGGCCTCTTCTAGAGTTAAGTCTCCAGCTTCGAGTTCTGCACGTATATCTAA
>Ga0163110_10002084_pt1 | contig 10262 bp, 7 predicted proteins | sample CRUFie1St17metaG_FD_108703 | JGI IMG/M metagenome (GOLD analysis project Ga0163110, IMG submission 108703) | Marine microbial communities from the Costa Rica Dome - CRUD Field 142mm St17 metaG | ecosystem: Environmental > Aquatic > Marine > Oceanic > Photic zone | place: Costa Rica: the Eastern...
AGGGTAAAAACGAACTCGATGCCTCAATCATGGATGGCAGCGGGCTTCAGGCTGGAGCGGTCGGTGGCGTTACGACTGTAAAGAATCCGATCCGGGCAGCCCGGGCCGTGATGGAGAATTCGAAGCATGTTTTCTTTACCAACGAGGGAGCCGAAAAGTTCGCTGTAGATAACGGTTTGGAATTGGTGAAGCCGGATTACTTTCGGACGGATCGGCGGTGGAAGCAGTTTTTAAACTGGCGCAAACAGGAGCAGGCCAGGGCCAAGCCGCAGGCTGCCAACACTCCGGAGCAGCCGGAGGATTACTTCGGCACGGTGGATTGCGTGGCGCTGAATGCAAATGGCAATATCGCTGCCGGAACCTCGACCGGAGGGATGACCGGCAAACGCTTCGGCCGGATCGGGGATTCGCCGATTATTGGCGCGGGGACGTATGCTGACAATCGCACCGCGGGCATCTCCTGCACCGGCCATGGTGAGTACTTCATCCGGCACGCCGTGGCACACGACATCAGTGCGCGCATCGCCTACAAAAAGGAGAGTCTGGCCAAGGCTGCCGATGACGTGGTGAAGTCCGTTCTTAAAAAAGCTGGCGGCAACGGTGGGGTGATTGCCATCGATGCTGAGGGGAATGTCGTGATGGAGTTCAACACGCCGGCAATGAGCCGTGGCTACATCGACCGTGAGGGGAAACTCAAAACGGCGATCTTCAAATGACACCGTGTTCCGCCTACCGGGTCGGGTTGCATTTTAAACGGCGACTATTGGCTTGGTTCCATTGAAAGTTGTTGTACGGTTGTTGCCGCTTTATGGGCGATCTCCCCAAACCCGAAATCATTGTTACACACGACGGCGACTTGGACGGACTGCTTTCCGGCATGTTGCTGCAGAAACTTTCCGCCACGCTTTATGGCGAGGAGGTTCGTTTGCTGGGCTACCAAACCCACGCCTGGCACAGCCGTTGTCTGCGCGAGAACTCTGCCTGGGTCAGCGACCTGGCGTTCGAGGAGCGCATGGACCGCCACAACTGGGTGGTCGTTGATCATCACATTACGAACACCACGCCGACCAAGGCGCGGCTTGTTCACGACGAATCGAAGAGCGCCTGCATGCTGGCTTACGGGCTGTGCAGGGAGCACGGACTGGAATCTGAGAAGCTCGACCGCCTCGTCCATCTGGCAAACGTTGGCGACCTGTTCCTGCAGGATGACCCGGAATTTGAACTGGCCAACGACCACGGCTCGTTGGTGAAGACGTATGGTTTCTGGAACATGTACTCGATTGTCGATGGCGATCCGGAGAAACTGCTCGATCATCCGTTGCTGGAGGTTATGCGCGTGAAGCGCGAGGTCGAGGACCCCATGGGGCTCAACTGGAGCCGCCAAAATATTCAGGAAATCACGCCGAAAGTCGGTCTGGTAAAAACCGTGGTGGGCAATTCGAATGTGATCTTGAACAAGCTGCTTCGTGAGGACTCCCAGCCGTACAAGATTCTTCTGACGCTCAACCGCATCGGGAACAACCAGTTTATGGTGAGCCTGCGCAGCTCCGAGGGAGGGGCGTTGCGGATGGCCAAGCAGTTGCAGGGTGGTGGGCACGCGAACGCCGCCGGAGCGGCACTGCCCAAGAGTGTACAGCGTGTGGCAGATGCGGTGGACTACCTCAAGACGGCGTTGAACCCGATTACCCACGCCCAAGAGAACGTGCCGGACAACCTTGAGTCGTTGTTTGAAAGCGCGAAAATCTGACGCGACCTTTTTTTACCTCGCCAAAAAGGGTAATTTTTGTGTTGGCCCTGTTGTGGTCATGAGCCTAGATTCCCCCGGTCGCATTCGTGAACAGGCATTCGCCTGCCAAGGAGATGAACGTCGATACCGGAATTTGGGACAAACTCACCCGTGTAGTCGTGACTTTGCTGGTCGTTGCTGCGCTGGTCTGGGTGGCCATCCTCTACTTCCCGTTGATGCACCAAAACGAGGCGATGCGGCAGCAGATCATCGAGTTGGATCAACGCATCCAGCAGGAGGAAATGGTCAACCGCGAGCTTCGTCTCGAGATCGATTCCCTCAAGAGCGACCCCAAGACCGTGGAGCGTCTGGCTCGTGAACAGCTTGGCTTGGCCAGGCCGGATGAGACGGTGATTCGCTTCGATGTTCCCGGCGAATAATTCGTCGACATTTCTACGCTTGGCCAAGCGCTTGGTTCTTCTTGTATCTTCCCCCGTGAAAAACGAAACTGCCGCAACGTGAAATATCGTCGATTCGGCAAGACGGAGATTCAGATGCCTGTGTTCTCCTGCGGGGGAATGCGCTACCAGCACAAGTGGGATGACATTGATCCCAGCGAAGTGCCGGACGAGGGACAGGCCAATCTCGAGGCGACCATCCACCGGTCGCTGGAGTTGGGGATCAATCACATCGAGACCGCGCGCGGCTACGGTTCGTCCGAGATGCAGTTGGGATACGTGCTGCCCAAGCTGCCGCGCGACGAGATGATCGTCCAGACCAAGGTCGCGCCGTTCGCCACGCAGAAGGAGTTCCTCGACACGTTTGACAAGTCGATGGAATACCTGCAACTCGACCACGTGGACCTATTGTCGCTGCACGGCATCAACAACGCGCAGTTTCTCGACTGGTCACTCCGCAAGGGCGGTTGTGTCGAGGCGATCCACAGGTTGATCGACGAGGGCAGGGCGAAGCACATCGGCTTCTCGACGCATGCCTCGACGCACATTATCCAGTCGGCGATCGAAAGCGACGCATTCGAGTACGTCAACCTGCACTGGTACTTTGTCAACGACCTGAATTGGTCGTGTGTCGAGGCCGCTGCCCAGCGGGACATGGGCGTGTTCATCATCAGCCCGAACGACAAGGGTGGAAAACTTTACGCGCCGCCGCCCAAGCTGGTCGACCTGTGCAGGCCACTTTCGCCGATGCAGTTCAATGCGCTCTACTGCCTGAACCGGCCGCAGGTGCACACGCTCAGTTGCGGTGCGGCCAAGCCAGGCGACTTCGATGAACACATCGCCGGATTGGAGCATTACGACCGGATCGCCGAGGTGATGTCACCCATCGAGGCACGGCTGCGAGAGGAGATGGTCAACGTCCTCGGGCAGGACTGGTGCGAACGGTGGTTTGAGAATGTGCCGGAGTACCTCAACGTGCCGGGCGAGATCAACGCCCTCGAGATTATTCGACTCTGGACCTACGCCAAGTCGCTCGACTTGGTGGACTGGGGCAAGATGCGCTACAATCTGCTTGGCCAAGCGGACCACTGGTTTCCCGGTGAAACCGCGGCCAAGGCGCGCGAACTCGACCTCACCGAGAGCTTGGCCAGGAGCCCGTTTGCAGACCGGCTGCAGGGGATTCTCGAGGAGGCCCACGAGATGCTCTACGACGCCCCGGTCAAGCGCCTCAGCGAATCAGATTAATCATGCGGCCTGGCTGCTTTCAGCCGTGCCTTGGCCTGTTTTTGCACCGCCGTTAACTTCCCCTTAATTTCTGTTTCCTTGCCGGGATTTTTCTGGCTGACCTCCACGTACCTGCCGGTGTGATGCAGTTTGTACCGTTGATCCCGCACCCACCACTTGCCCCGATGCTCGCTGTACGCCCAGCTGCGCTCGGAGGCCTTGCCGTGGAGCACTGGCAAAAAACTGATTCCGTCCGTCGGCTGATCCACTGTTGCCCCCGCGAGTTCGAGGCTGGTGGGGAAGAAATCGGCCATGTCGATCAGCGCATCGGTGCGGCTGCCCGGCTCGATCACCGAGGGCCAGTTCACGATCAGCGGAACGCGGGTGCCGGTGTCGTCCAGCCGGCCTTTACCGCCTTGGATGCGCCTGCCGGCTAACTGGGAAAAAATCGGCTCGCGAATGAGTTTCCCATTCACATGATGTGAGATCATCTTCGACGGTGTTCCGTTGTCAGTCGTGAAAATCACGACGGTGTTTTTCCGCAGTTTTCTCCGTTCGAGAAACGCAGTGAGCAGGCCGACCTGGCGATCCATCTCCGCAACCATCTCCGCGTACGACAGGTATTTGCCGCTAGGCGAAACCGGAACCGGTTTGTCGAGGTCATCGGTGACGTCGTGACAGAGCGCCATCGAGTAAAATGCGAAGAACGGTTTTTCCTCCTTCACACTCCTGTCGATGAACGACTCGATGAACTCGCGATAAACATCGGGGCCGAACTGCTGCCGGGCGGCTTCGTTGCCCCTGCCGTTCTCGTAGATCATCGGCTCGTGGTAGCGCGCGCCCTCGTGCCAGCCAAACACGCTGTATTCGTCGAAGCCCATGCGGTGTGGCTGCGGGGGATCATCTCGGAGCAGAGTCAACTGCCACTTGCCGGTCACCACGGTAGAATAGCCGGCTGCCTTCATCGCGTGGGCTATAGTTTGTTTTTCCAGCTTCGCCGGGAACGTGCCCCACTTCGGGCTGCTCACGTTGATCGGGTAGCGGCCGGTCAGGACGGCCACCCGCGTCGGGTGACAAACCGGCATGCTGTAACAGTGCATTGCTTGCAAGCCGCCCTTAGCCAACGCGTCCAGATGAGGGGTGGGATACGACTCACCCCCGTAACATCCGAGCGCCTCATAGCCGACGTCGTCCGCGAGGATCAAAATAACGTTCGGTTGTTTCGCGGCATACACCGGTGCCGAACCACATGAAATGCATGCAGCGAACGCAGCCAATAAAAACTGTCTCTTTTTCATAGCAATCTGTTCGGAAAAAACGCGGTGCTAACGAATACCATGTTCGATCCGCTGATGCCATTCTCCGATACGTCGTGACTCTGGGCGGATAGCCTTTTCGCTTGTCAGGGTTTGGGCTCGGCATAGGCTTTTTTGCGTCCTTGAGTATAATCGTTGCCAGTTTGATTTGCCTGCGCTTGGCCAAGCGCATTGCCGTCGTTTGCGGCGGCTTGGCCGTGATCGCGTTTGGCCAAGCGGAGGAGGCGCGAATCCAGAGTTTCGAACAGGCATACCGGATGCAGATGGAGGCGACTGACGCTTTCGACGTGGATCGCGAACCGGAGTCGGTGCGCGAGCGTTACGGCAAGACGACTCAGTCGCGCCAGTTGCTGATGGCGCGGCGGTTGATCGAGCGTGGCGTTCGGTTCGTGCAGGTTTGGCCCGGCAAATTGCAGCCGTGGGAAAACCACGACGAGATCGAGAAAAACCACCGCAAGTTGGCGGGCGAATGTTCGCAGGGCATCGGTGCGCTGATCGCCGACCTGAAGGAGCGCGGCCTGTTCTAGGATACGCTGATCGTGATCGGCGGTGAGTTCGGCCTTACGCCGACGGTGGAAATCACCAACGCCGGCAAATCAAAACTGGGTTGCGACCACAACTCGGCTGGGTTCTCGATGGTGCTCGCAGGAGGCGGGGTGAAGGGTGCACGATTTACGGGGCGACCGATGAGTTTGGGTTTCAAGCGGTCGAAAACCCGGTGCACGTCCATGACCTTCACGCGACGATCTTGCACCTGATGGGCTTTGATCACAAACGAATGACCTACCGCTATGCCAGCCGGGACTTTCGGTTGACCGACGTCCACGGCCGGGTGATCCGCGATATTATTTCGTGAGCGCCTTGAGGTACTCTGCGACTTCCGCCGTATTTTCGTGCTCGTGAATGAGCACGGTGAAGGAGAGTTGCAGGGTACTGTCGGCCTTCACTTTGTATTGGCTTTTCTCCCCCTGCTTCATGGCTTTTTTGCCGAATTGATTGGCCACCATAAGGCCGTAGTTTCGGTTATGCCACCACGGCACGCGCGGGGTTTTGCCATTGGCCATGATGGTGATACCAGCCCATTTACCCGCGATTTCACCGGAGTAATCGCACCAAATCGCCGGTTGTCCCCACGTTGACTTCGCGCTGACCTGCCCGGCGCTGTTGCGGATTTGGCCACCTTTTTTCTCGATCAACGGCGTGGCGAGGCGCACGCCCAGCCCCATCTCCTCCTGGTCGCCAAAATAAAAATCGTCCGGGCCGGTGAACTTGCAGTCGTACGTCAGCCGCCAGCCGCCCTTGGCCAAGCGGATTGTGTGGGTGACGACCTGCCGGCAAATCAGTTTGCCGTCGTTGGTCTCAAACCGGTTTGACACGGAGAATGATCCGAACGACTTGCCCCCGCTTGGCCGGGTGATGAACCGCTCGTGAACGACCCGCGCGCGGTTGCGCCAAAAGTCCGAGCCTGAAATATCGCCAAACGCCATCCAGATACCGGGATGCATCGAGGCATGATCGCCATCGTCCACACCCTCGATTGGAGGATGATTTCGCGTGATCTGAATCCCGCTGAGTGTGCGGATATTTTTGAAAAACGGCCGCATCGTGACCGGATCGCTGTGAACATAGGTGCCGACATTTTGGCCGTTGATGAGGATGGCGACTTGTCCCTCGCTCTGATCGAATTGAACACCGGTTTCGAGTTTTGGAGGCGTTGCTGTTTTTTTGGCCTTGTCCTTGCAGTTCACGAGAAACGCAGTGAGATCAGCCAGTTGCTGGGCGTTCATCAGCACCCCGAAGGTTGGCGGCATGGGGGAGGTGTCAGCACTAGTGCGGTTGGCGATCTGCTTCTTGTCTAACGTGATACTTTGGCCGGCGGCGAGGCCCAGTTTGAATGTCAGGCCACTCTCCTCGAGAGCCATTCCGGCGTAGGTTTTGCCGTCCTTCATTTCGACGATATGTGTGCGGTAGCCCTCAACAAGCCGTGCGTTGGGTTGTAGGATGGACTGCAGAATCGTGGCGGCGTTGTCGCGCGAGCCAATCCCGCTGAGTTCCGGGCCGAAGTTTTTCCCGGCCCCGTCGACCTCGTGGCAGGTAGCACATTGCGGCCCTTTTTGATCGAAGAAAATCCGGCGTCCACGACCAGTATTTGCCTGCTCCATCGCAGCGAGAACCTTATTTTGTGTGACCGGTTTCGGCTGGGGATCAAGCAGCGCCTGGCTGAAAACCGTGACATAGTTTGACTTGCCGCTATCCGTGCCGTCGGTGGTGTTGCCTCCGAGCACGATGGTTTCGCCGGCATTGAACCTCCGGTGGAACAAGGCCATCCGCGCATCACTAGTGCGGAGATGTAGTTCGGTTGGGGCAAAGCGACTAAGCCAAGCCGGCTTGGCCGCGGGTGCGACACGTTGATCGTGGGCGATGTACACATCGACGAGGCAAGCGGCGGTCAGGGTAATGAGACCGTTCCCTCGTGAGCCGGCATCGTCGTTGCGGGAGACCAAGTAGGACGCTCCCTTGAGCGTGTCAGGGATGCTTGTGAATCGGAAATTTCGGTCGAGGTAAACGCGGGCGCCTTCGTGCAGTCCGCCGGCCACCCTCACCGAGCGCTGGGTGGCGTTCGTGTCCAGAACGACGACGCTGTTTGATTCACTCGGTAGATCGATTTTTTGAAAGTTCAACTTCATAATCGGGCCAACTTGTTCCTCATCCCGAAACATGGCGGCTCGCAGCCGAACGGATCGATCGATGGTGAACGGCTCACGATAAACCGGCGAACGGCCGTTGGGTTCGCTGCCGTCGAGTGTGTAGCGCACCCGGGTATCGTTGATGTTCGCTTGGATTGAGATGGTCTGGCTGCCAACAAACTCGCCGCCGCTTGGGCTGACCTGCAGCAGGTTGGCTAGGTCGCGTTCGACCTTGCTGAGGTATAGGGCTGCCACGGTGGCCACACCGGCGTCGGGGTCGTTGACCAGTCGCCTGGCCTCGGCCGGGGTGACGAGCTGCGACTCGAGCAAGGCGAGCAGGGCGGCGCGGCGCACACCGGCGCGTTCGTCACCAAGCAAAGTGCGATTCTCGTCTGCCGGCAGCAACTCCCGCATCGCACCCCATGCGGCGTAAAACGTGATGCGATCAGTCTCGGTTGCGGCCAAGCGGACGATGTCCGGGGCGAACTGCCCGAGCTTGGCCTGCCGAATGGTTTGCAGCGCGGCGAATCGGACTCTCGCATTCGCTTGTCCAAGCGCTTGTCCAAGCGCAGCGATCATGTTGGCCTTCTCCTCGGCCTTGTCCAAGCGCAGCCGAATTGCCCGCAACGCCTGAATCTGTTGATTCAGCGAACCGTTGCCCGTGGCCAGGCGGAGCAGCGCATGGTCGGCCTTGGCGTTTTGCCACGGCGCGTTGGTGTGGTGCAGTGCCAGCGTCCATGTCAGCCAGGTTTCCTCTGTCGGAGTCTGGGCGCGCTTGGCCAGGCGCATGAGCGCGTCGCTCATTTGTGGGGTGTTTCGGCGAAGCAATTCGTCCTGCGCGCCCGTTCGCCAGACCGCGATTGGCTTGGTGAGATCGTCGATTAATTCTGCTTGAGTCCATTCGCTGATGGGCTTGCCGCGTTTGGCCGTGAGCCAGTTGGTTTGTTTGTCCGGTGGGCTGTCGCGATGCCAGATGCGGAAAATGCGGCCTTCGTTAATTTGGTTTTCCAGTTTCGGTTCACCGTCCCACTCAACACCGTAGCCGTTGCCCCAGCCAAGGATCCACAGTGCCCCGTCCGGGCCGATCTCGATGTCGCTTGGCTTGAACAGGCTGCTGTTTGCATCCGCAAAAATCTCGAGCGGCTCGTCGCCGGTGTCGCTCTGGAGCAGGGCACCATTCCAGCGCGGCCGCATAACATAGGTGCATTTGCGTCCCCAGTCGTTGATGAAAAACACGTTGCGATACGGCTTTGGAAACTTGTCGAGCGAGTAGTAAATCACGCCGGTTCCGGAGCCGTTGAAAAACGGTCCGCTATGCGGTGCGGTCGGCAGGTGACTGCCGTCGGACCAGTTATAGCTCCATGTGTGCCCCCAGCCGAAGTGCGCGCCGAAGAACGGCATGAAAATCTTGTCACCCTCGTTTTGATCATTGTCCGTGCCGATGAAATCGAAGGTGTCATTCATCGCCATGTCCCACGGGTTGCGAAACCCTCGGCTGGTGATCTCGAGGTTTTTGCCCATGGGATCGCATCGCAGGATGCCACCCTCGCGGCCCCAGTCGTCCGACGGATGGTGGTAGGTGTTGCGGTAAGTTTCCGGTGTAAACGTCTTGGCCGGCGGCAGGTCTGGGGCGCCGGCTGGAGATTCGACTCCCCAGAGTTCGCGGAATGGCTTGGGGGCAATCCGGCCCGGCTGCGTGAGGCCCTTGGAGTTGCCCTTGGACATGTAGAGCTTGCCGTCCGGTCCCCAGTTGAGCCCGTGCAGCGAGTGCTCTACGTTGCCGAGGTCGGTGTAAATGCGGATGTACTCGTCTGCGACATCGTCCCCGTCGGTGTCCCGCACCACTGTGAAGTCGGGCGCGTTGGCGACGTACAGATCGTTGTCCTTCCATGCCAGCCCGTGAATGCTGTTGAAGCCGCGGGCGAATGTTTTGACTTCGTCTGCGACACCGTCGTCGTCGTGGTCGATGAGGATTTTAATCGAGTCTCCGGGGGTGTCCTTCTTTGGTTTGCGAAACTGCGGTCCCTGCGCGACGAACGCCCGTCCACGGCGGTCGAACGCAATGCAGGTGGGATTGCGAATGAGTGGTTCGCTGGCGAAGAGACTGATCTCAAATCCGTCCGGAAGGGTGGGGAACCGGGCTTTGTCGGTGTCCAGATTAGTCGTGTCTGGCATGACCTGCGATATCACCCCGGCGAGCAACAAAATCGTTAACCCTGTTTTTTTCATTAGCACAACTTGAAGTCCACTTGTGGAAAACGGGATTTTACGAAAATGATGGGTGAAAACAAGCCGGTCGGGCTCAACGATCGTAGGCACGCGCTTCCAGTCTGCGGAGGATGCCGGCGATCAGTTCGTTTTGTTTGTAGTTCGCGTAGTCAAGGGGCGTGTCCCCGACCAGGGTGCGCGCGTTGATGTCCGCCCCCGCTGAGATCAGCATTTGCGCGATCTCGTCCTTCCCGAAATCTACCGCGTAGTGGAGTGGAGTCCTCCCCCGGTTGATGACCACGTTGACGTCTTTTTTTGCGGAGATTAACTCGATGTCCTTTTTTTCTTTGCCCTCGCGGATGGCCCAGTACCACTTTTTTTTTAATTTTTCGAGTGCTATTGGGTTGTCAACGGTCAGCGGTGTTGGCGTGACGGGGTCCGCCGGCGGGGGGTGTGGAACGGGTGAGTAGACTGGGGGATCGTACTTCTCACAACCGGCAATCAGCAGGGCAGTGATGGCAAAAACGAGGAGCGGTTTCATTCTACACAAGACTGCGCCCCGGTCATTGCGCGGACGGGCTGGCGATGGGTTGGCCCGGTTTAGCTGAGATCGAGCGGGCCGCCCTGACTGAGTTTTTTGTTG
>Ga0163110_10002085_pt1 | contig 10261 bp, 5 predicted proteins | sample CRUFie1St17metaG_FD_108703 | JGI IMG/M metagenome (GOLD analysis project Ga0163110, IMG submission 108703) | Marine microbial communities from the Costa Rica Dome - CRUD Field 142mm St17 metaG | ecosystem: Environmental > Aquatic > Marine > Oceanic > Photic zone | place: Costa Rica: the Eastern...
CCTGTCCTCTTCGTCGATCGATATCTCCGTGAACGGGGTACTCTCGTGCTCAGAGCTAATTAGATGGAAGATAACATCGAACATAGGGGTCTTCTTCCTATTTCTAACCTCACTTCTAACGACTGGGATAACGTTCGCAGTAATCCTCTCTCCCGGAAGGTGACTGTTGACTTGGTCGCCCTCTATCAGAACCATGCCCCTCCTGGGCTGGGCTCCGCTCGGGACGTACTCAGGTTGCTCTTGTATCTCTATCCACTGGTTGTTTACCATTCTAGAGCTAAGGAGTACCAAATCAAACCTAGTTTCGGCTCTGGAGCTCCCACACCCGCCTAGTGCCTGAGGGCAGTTGAGTGGTTCCTTCAATTCTCTCTCGTTTTCCTGGTCGATTTCTATGTCATGGCCGCATGACTCGCACTTGAATACGGCCCTGTGTATTCTAGGCTTAATCTCCGAAATCTTGGTCACAATGACGTCAACGCTGCGCAGCTTGTCTATGTCGGAGCTGCCTATTTCTCGCAAGGGCATTCTAGTGTCTCCTGGGAGCTCGCCAATTCGTAGCAAGGCATCTATTTCCTCCCCTCTCTCTCTGCAAATCTCCATCAGAGTTTTGGAACCAGCTGAGAGAATCTGCTTTGGATGCTCCAATAGGTCCTCGGCAAATTCCGGATCGAAAGTCTGGATCTCGTGGAATGGAATGGAGAGGTGGGGGAAGTTGGTCTGACGAGACAGCAGTGTCATTATCTCTGACTCCTTGGCCTCCTCAAGAAATGTCCTCCATCTGGCCGAAGCGTCATGTGCTGCCATTGTCATGTTCTTCACCGGGCTTTGCAACTCAGAACACGCGGCCTATGAACAGTATGGTTGCCATTTCCAACCCCCTTACTTCCGGTGGAGAAATGAATCTCCCTCAGGATGCTTTTCTGGTTTTTTCCTACTTCTACTGCAAGCTGGAAAACAAATCTCCCGGACTGATTTAGATATGGTGATATTGAAGTCAGGATCCCTAATCGTGGAACATGGAGTATCAAAGATTTGGTCGTGACCTATTGGTGAGACTTGACAAGGGGGAGGAATTACATGATGCCATTAGGAGTCTTAGCAATAATGGAATTAGTACTGCGGCAATCACCAGCGGGATAGGCAGGGTAAGAGGGACAGAGATAGGATTCCTCGACTCTGATGGAATTTATCAGAAGATGGAGATTGAGCATCCGATGGAGTTGCTTTCGATGCAGGGCAACCTAGCTCCCGGACCAGATGGGCCTTTCACACACATCCACATTGTAGCCTCAGATGACGATCACGTCGTCAGAGGGGGCCACCTCTTCGAGGCGACCGTCGAGGTCACAGCAGAGATTCACATGAGAGTACTGGACGGGGATGGTGCAACCATGGTAAGAGAGGCGACAGAGAGCGACTTCTTCGGGCTCTCATTTTGTGAATTGGAGGGTTAGTCCTGAGAGTACTTTTCGCACATGGCTTCGAGGGTAGCCCGACTGGATCCAAGCCCACCTACATGAAGGAGGCTTGCGGATGGGATGTTACTGCACCGAAGATGTCTGAGATAGGATGGAGCATCGCGAGTCAGACGGCCGTCCTGATCAAACACTTGGAGGAAGGAGAGTATGACTTGGTTGTCGGTTCCTCGATGGGGGGTCTAGCCGCGGCGAACGCCTCGTCAATGAGGCCTGATCAGGAAATCAGGTTACTTTTGATGGCCCCTGCATTCGGACTTGCCGAGAACTGGGAAGATATGGGAGAAGCGGGCAGGAATGCTTGGAAAACCACAGGAGAGAGAAGATACACTGGTTTCGAATTGGATATCGTTCTTCCATGGGAATTCATGGAGTCAGCAGAGAGGATGTCTTGGCCGATTCCCGCACATCCCACCGCCATAATCCACGGAAGGTACGATGAGGTCGTTCCCATTAGCCATTCGCGCAAGGTCGACGAATCTTGCGATAACGTCACTCTGTACGAGACAGATGACGGACATAGAATGAAGGAATCATTGGGTCATATTCAAGGAATTGTATCAAAATTGATGCTCTGATGGATTACTGAGATTCTAGTGGTCGTCGTGTGACCCTAGGAAGTACTCCCCTATTTCTGGGTCTGTTAGAATTCTCTGGGCGTCTCCAGAATGGACGACCTTCCCATTAGACATGATGTACCCCCTGTCCGATCTGGCCAAGGATAACCTGGCATTCTGCTCCACTATTAGGATAGTTATCCCCACCTGTCTAAGTGAGTCTATACTCTCTATGATCTGTTGCTGGTAGAGAGGGGAAAGTGCTGCTGTGGGCTCATCTAGGAGGAGGAAATTTGGGTTTGATATTAGGGCTCTAGATATAGCTAGCATTTGTCTCTCTCCTCCTGACAGGGAGGCTGCTAAATCGAACTCTCTGCTTCTGAGATCAGGGAACATCTCGAGCGACCTTTCGATCCTATCGGAAAGTGTCTGCGGCTGCAGTTTATTGCCCCCCATCCTCATGTTCTCGATAACTGAAAGCGAGGGGAACACGTTGTCGACCTGTGGAACGTATGAGATCCCCATATTCACAAGTTGGTCTGTCCTCATCCCGGATACGTCTGCTCCTCGGTAGCTTACCTCTCCCCTGTAATACGTCGCGAGGCCGAAAATGGTCTTTATCAAGGTGGATTTTCCACAGCCATTGGGACCGATGATTGTCACGAACTCTCCCTCGTCCACGTGAATATCTATTTCGTACAGGATCTGAACGCTGTCATACCCCCCTTCTAGGGATTTTACTTCCAATAATCGTGTCACTCCTCCTCCCCTCCTATTTCTCCTGAGGAGCCCAAATAGGCCTCAATGACCTCTCTGTTCCCTCTTACTTCATCTGGGGTTCCCTTCATTAGAATCCCTCCTTCGTTCATGACGATGATTCTATCCACCCCCTGGCGAAGGATGAAGTCCATGTTATGCTCGATTATCAGGATGGAAATCCCCGTATCGTCAACAAGTTTCCTAAGGTTGTCGAAGATCTTCATGGCCAACGGGCCGGCGACCCCGGCAACCGGCTCATCTAGGAGTAGCAGTCTCGGTTCCCCCATCATCGACCTCCCTATGTCTACCAGTTTGCTCTGACCTCCCGAAAGTTCGCTTGTCAGATTGTGTGCCATGTGTGGAACTTCTAGTTGGTCAAGCACCTCATACGCCCTCGTCAGACGCTCTTCCTCTGAGGTGTTTCCTGGGATGATGGTTCTCTCTTTCCCGGATAAGGTCACTCGCAGTGGCTTCTTTCTCTTGATGATGAGTGCCTTTAGCATCTCGAGAAGTGAGGTTCCAAGTTGCTCCCTTGGAGGTACCAGCAGATTCTCTATCACAGTCATCTCTCGCCACAGTCTAGTGTGTTGGAATGTCCTAGTTAGGCCCATCTTCTGGATTTGATCGGGCCTCATCTGAGAAGCATCCTGGCCGAATATTTCGATGGTTCCAGAGGTCTTCTCTAGAAGGCCGCTGATGCAGTTGAATGTTGTCGATTTGCCGCATCCATTCGGTCCTATCAGGCCTACGAATTCGCCTTCACCGATTTCGAATGATACGTCATCTACAGCTACTAGTCCACCGAATTCCTTTCTCAGTCCTTTTACGCACAATGGAATGCTCATTCGACTGCCTCCATTGGTCTTTCCGGCCTAGATGGGACCTCCGGCAGCATGCCCTTAGGATTGAACTTCAGAGAGAAGATCATCAGAGAGCCGATTAGAACGAGTTTGACATATGACATACCTGTTCCTGAAATGGTGACCTCGCCAGCGTAGTTGGTGGCTGGAGCGAGTGCTCTCTGTCCATCCATCATTAACGCGGTGAATCCGAAAATAGCCGCGCCCCAAAACCCAGTTTCCAGAATTCCACTGTGCCTTGACACCAAACCTATCACGGAGATGGCGATGAATAGCTTTGTCACTTCCCACTGTTCGGTAACCAGCCAGATGAACGCATCATCTATTCTATTCGCTGTATTGTATAATGGTAGATCTGGAGAGCTTGCGACTACTAACACTCCGAATACGTAATCCATCAGAACTATGATGAGAGCGCCGATTATCATCCCCCTGTTGTTTGCAGCACCCCCGATTACGAATGCGGCCCATACGAGGAAGGTGGATGAGGCGGGTGACATAAATGAGGGGCCCAGTCCTGTCAATTTCCATGCCCATAAAACCCCAGCCAATCCCGCGATACCAGCCCCTATAGCTAGGCTAGCAGCCTTGGTCCTGAGTACATCATGACCATGGTGCTGAGCAACATCTTCATCCTCTCTGATTGCCTTTAGGATACGTCCCCACGGAGATGATAGGACCCTTTCCAAGAGTACGAAAACAATGAAAGTTAGGATAAGTGAAAATGATGCAAGCATGAACGAGTATGGTGCTGGTTCTCCAAGGTTCAGCAACTCACCGAACCAACTCGCTGGAGAGTCCATTTCGGGCGATACCAATCGGCATGCGTCTGCGCTGATGAATTCGAGGCCAGGACCGGTGTCTACACCAGAACCGCAGAACCACCAATCCTTGAGAGGCAGGGGGTAGTTTCCGATACCGATGGAAGACACGGTTGGGCCTGTCCTCAATAGCGGCTCGGCAGATAGCAGTATTCTGACTATCTCACCCAATGAGATGGTTACAATGGCGAAATAGTCCGTCCTGAGCCTCGCAGTCGGGTAGGCGAGTGCCCAACCGAAGCAGGCAGAGAGCACTATGGCGAAGATCGATGCTTCCCATATACCCCAGCCATATCCATTCATGGACTTCGGTGCGGTTAGGATTCCAACAGTAATTGCCCCTATACCGACGAAGAAGATCACTCCGAAGTTCACCATCCCAGTGTATCCGGTATGGAGGTTCAATGAGAACGACATTAGTGCAAAGATAGCGAAGACAGCCATAATGTTGGATACTTGGTATAGCTTGTCCCAAGTTGCAGACTCGGGGTCGGAAGAAATTGGGAGCCAGAAAATAGTTAGAAGTAATATTGCCAAGAGCAAGAGGAATGTTGCCCAAGAGCCCTTTGCACCCTGTCTCCCATATGGGCCAAGAAGAGTTGAGATTGGGTTTTCTTCGATTTCCGGCTTACCCATCCTGATGATTTCGGAAATTCTACTACTGATTGCCTCGAAAAGTTTCGATAATCTCCCTCTTAGAGAAGTTACGGCTTTGGAATGCTCGGTGTCTATTCGCGAAATAAAACTGAACAATGGAGAGGTTACGAGAATGGCCTTTTCCTTGGCTGCAGCCACTGTAATATCGCGATTTGGGAAGATTTTGAACCTACTGAGATGACTTGAAGCCTTTCCATCAGAAAGAATATCCATACCTTGGTAAATCGCGAACATCCAAACCAGTATTGGGACAAGGGGCCATATGACCTCTGAAAGATCGGTAGCTAAATTGACGAACTGTATCTCTGTCTCCATTAGCCCGAGCCATTTCTCATCCAATGAAGAAATGGTTTCGGAGAAGTAAGGAGAGTCGGTTGCTTCGATGGTCCCATCGTTCCTCCCCGTCAGAAGTGCTAGGTTAGTCTCTGCTGATTCCGTGGTTGGACATAGGCCCGAACAAGATTGGTCGGAGAATGAGTTCTTGCCGATGAAACCCAAGCACCTATGAAGGACATAGGAACTTACTACAACCAGACTGAAGTTCTTTGCCTTGTCGGATCTACCGGATCTCAAGTGGTGTAGCCCGAGAATCCCAGATGGGAGAATTGCCAGCGCAGCAATTGATTTCTTTGTTGGCTCCTGCTTAGTGTTCTCTTTTCTCTTTCTTGTCCAATCGATTCTCCACTTCTCCCATGCATCCCCTATGCCCTTTGGCATGATCATTAGAATGGCTACTAGGAAGATGTATGGCATCACGTTGCCTAATACGGAGTATCCTGATCGGCCGAGAGGAAGGCCTATGCCTTGGAGTATTGGGGAAGAGAGTGCCCTGACAGTTCCGACCAGTAGGGAGGCGAAAATCGCACCTGGGACGGAGCCAATCGTTCCTAGTACAATGACGGCGAATGCAGGGAGCAAGAGGGAGAAGGCCGATACTGGATTGAATAGGACTCCAGTAGCGTAGACCGCCCCTCCCACACCTGTCACTCCTGCTGACAGGAAAGCACTGGTAAGTTGCACATTCTCGACGTTGATGCCGCTGCTGGCTGCCAAATCCGGGTTATCAGCAACTGCTCTCATCCTCATTCCTAATCTGGTCCTATTGAGGAGTATGACGAGAAGGGCTACAGAGATGAAAACTACAACTGGAATTATTCCCCTTACGTATGACTGATTTGATGTGATAGGCGTCACGCAATCGATAATCGAAATATCGTAGATCTCGAGGGGTGGTTTTGAGTCCTCTGTTACGATCCTGGTAAGGATAGGTTCGCCAGACTCGTCAACCCCAGTCTGTTCGCAGTTGAACTGCGTGTAGCTGCTTCCATCTTCGATTGACCTGTCGCCGAGCTGGAGTCGGAAGTTTGTTGTCGGAAGTTCCCACCTGTTAGTTCTGAATTGCAGATCTGAGTCCGGAGCGAAGATCCTCCTGACAGATCCGAATCTCATGAAGTAAATCGCGCGTATTGCTAAGGCCACGCCCAAGGAGGCGATCATCATCACCTGGGGAGATGCCTTTCTAATCCTAAATCCGCGATACACCGATCTGTCCAGCATCACTCCCACAAAGCCAGTCAGAAAGAATGCCAGGACTAGCGTCCTGAGTAAGAGCGTCCATGTCAGTACTGATTCACCGGGGGCACTATAGAGAGGGTTGTATAACTCGCTCCAACCTAGAATAAGACCTACGAACATGCCAACCATGAACAATTCAGATTGGGCAAAATTACCGTATCTCTGGACCTTATATGTCAAGGTTAGCCCTATGGCTATCGAGAGGTATGTGGCTGAGTAGAGTAGTGCGCTGACCAGTATGCTGGTCGTGTTGAAGGTTATCGACGCAGTCTTGTCCTGTCCTTTGAACAGGAGCTCTATGATCAGCAATGTCAGGATGAAAATCATCAGTGGAGAGGATATCTGGAGTATCCTCCTACTTCTCCCTGGGGGTAAATCCTGGAAGAGGACCATTATCAGGGAGAATCCGCCTAGATACGAGAATACGATCTGAAGAAGCCAGATCATGTCGCTGGGCAAGGACCCGCCGATGACCCAGTTCAGTCCATTCAGAGAGCCATGGTGGAATAGGAGCCCGAGCACCGCCGAATCTAGCAGAAGGAGTAGTCCAAACAATGTTCTTTTCTGCCATCTCTTCAGGGTTAATGTGGCCTCTTCTGTTTGGTCTCCCGAGTCCTGTTCGTTATTTTCCTCTCGGCGAACCATTGTAAAAACACCTTGCCTTAACGGCATCCCGTCTCAATGGACGAGTCGCCGGGCATGAAAGTTGGGTTTGGGCAGCGTGGCGGGTACCCCCGCCACGCTGCTTTACGTAACCCAATCACTTACCTTCCTAGACGCTGGCAGTGATCTCGGCAAGTCCGTTGTCGAAGCCCCATGTATGGGTGCAATCGAAAGAGACGTCCCCTTCGCCGACAGAGTCGGCGTTGGTAACGGTGAACTCACCGATGCAGTATCCCTGCCCTAGTGTGTCCCCGTTTGGCAGGAAGGTTAGCACTCCCGTTGCACCATCCCAGTTGACTCCTGTTGCTGCGATTGCTTGGGTCGCAGAGAGACCTGGATTGGCCAATTGGGTGAAGGCTGAGAATGCCATTATGGTCAGAGCATCGAATGCCTCCAATGCGTACTGACCCATGGGCACGTCAACCTCTCCGTCACCATCTGCATCTGTGGTCGGCCACAGTGAGGCCACGAGGGCCCCTCTTGCTGAGGCTGCGGTTCCTGGCTGGGAAGCTATTACTCCTTCGAGGTCGGTGTCCGTCATGGAGTCCGCGGTAGTTACTGAGGCTATTCCGTCAGTACCGTAGATATGACCGGTAAATCCGGCCTCGCGTAGCTCGCTGATGATGCTCGCTCCGTCCTCGTTGTAGGAGAAGATGACCACGGTGCCACACCCGTTGTCGACCACTGGCTGCGTAACAGCATCGTAATCTGTTGATAGGTCCGTGTTGTCGTAGTCGATCCTGTCCATGCACAGAGTTCCTCCGTCTGTCTGCCAGGTACCGTCGATGAAGTCGCCGGTGCTGTTGGTGTATCCTGCGAACAGGTTACCTAGGTTGGCTGTGTAGTCTGCCTGAGCGGCTATCACAGCCACTCCACCGGACTGAGCCTGGACCTCTCCATTTGCATTCATGATGTCAGCAAGTGCCTGAGCCTGACCGATGTCGCTTGGGACCACTCTGAAGAAATCAGGGTAGGTAGCGTTGTCGGATAGGGCAGGAGATGTGCTCGCGTAGGAGATCATTGGGATCCCTGCTGGAGACAGAACCGCGTTGGCTGCAATTGATGCGCCCGAGCATGCTGCTCCGACGGCCCCCCATACTCCTGCTAAGAGGAGTTGGTCGGCTGCCGTGGTTCCAGTTGCAGGAACTCCGTTTCCATCGCATCCTGTATCTGCCGTGACCAGTTCGAACTGGACTCCGTTGCTGTAACCGATGGCGTTTGCCATCTGCATCGCTAGTGCTCCTGCAGTCATGAAAGAAGGCCATAGGCCTGCTATTGCAGCACTGCTCTGATCGCCCATGTAGCCTATCTTCACGGTCTCTCCTGCGAATACGACATCGGATAGAGAGCCATCCCAAGATTGCATGCAGTTGAAGTAGTCACCATACGTTGGTACGATCTCGAAGGTGCAGACGTCGTATCCCGATCCCGTCACGTCTCCGTTAGCCTGGAACACGTGAGTGCCACTGGCACCTGGGAATCCGTCGCCGCTGCCGACCATAGCGATGTGAGTTGCCATGTTGGCACCGTTCTCCATCTTGGCCGCTGCAGCCGCCATCATCACAGCGTCGTATGCCTCGCTGGTGTAGATTCCTGCTCCACATCCGGACCGCGACTCTTCCTCGCCAGTATCGTTCAACACGATGGTGAGGTCTGCTGCGCACCTAGTTGGGAAGTCACCATCGTACGATGATGCTCCGGCCTTGGGTGAGGTGGTGACCATTCCGTTGGCCAAACCCGAGTCTGCATAATCGGAAAGTGCTGCTAGACCAGCCATGCCGTCGCCTCCGAAGTAGGGAAGGGACACACCGGCTACGTACATGGCCCCTATGAACTGGGCACCTGCATCTGGGTAGGTCACGAAGACTACCGAGTCGCAATTTCCGGCTGCTGCCACTCCCTGGATTGCAGCCTCTGTGTCGACTAGAGCATCGAAGGCCGTCTGATCGAAGTCGTATCGAGCGCAGACGTCACCATCGAAGTTGGCGGCGAAGCCGTCAGCAAGACCTGCTCCGTATGCATCGTTCTGTGCGATGATTGCCGTGTTGGAGTAACCTGCTCCCTCGACCACGTCAGCTAGTGCCTGTCCCTGAAGGTAGTCGCTTGGGACTACCCTGAAGAAGTTAGGGTAGTTTACGGCGTCGCTTAGTGTAGGCGAGGTGCTAGCGAACGATATCATTGGTATGCCAGCTGGTCCTAGGACTGAGTTGGCTCCAATTGAAGCGTCTGAGCCAGCAGCTCCGACTACTGCGACAACTCCGGCAGAGACTAGGCTACTCGCTCCGGCAGATGCGGTCGTTGATGCTCCTCCTGAGTCAGCGTAGATGTTCTCGAAGACGTATCCGTCGTCCATGGCGTTAAGGTCCTCGAAGGCCATGGAGATTGCTGCTTCAAAGCCTCCAGCGTAAGCAGAAAGGCCACCAGTCGTGTCATAGAGGGTCCCGATCTTGATCCTCTGAACGGAGAACACTGGGTTCGCCGTTCCCATGTAGTGTGCCGCGATCTCGTCGACCACAGCATGTGCCACGTTTGCATCGAAGCCGACGACGTTGTTGTTCGCGTCGTAGCTCTCGAATGGCGGGTAGAATGGGTCTGTGCACACCTTCAGCTGCCCTGACTCCAGAACTCCAGTCAAAGTGGATCCCTCGCTGGGTGAGGCTGGGTAAGCCGTTGCCGTGTCAGCGGTGGTGTCATCTGCCAGAACTGCTGCACCATCGAACGAGGCCTGGAAGATTGTGTCGTACTCTCCAGAGTCGACAATCGCTCCGATCGCCACATCGAGTGCGTCAAGGAGTTCCCCTGAGTCTTCGCGTACCGCGAACCCGAAGTTCTCATCCGAGAACTGGGTCATCAGCGTCCCCTCTAGGGCGAGCACGGGTGCGTCGCCCAGAGCG
>Ga0163110_10002086_pt1 | contig 10260 bp, 14 predicted proteins | sample CRUFie1St17metaG_FD_108703 | JGI IMG/M metagenome (GOLD analysis project Ga0163110, IMG submission 108703) | Marine microbial communities from the Costa Rica Dome - CRUD Field 142mm St17 metaG | ecosystem: Environmental > Aquatic > Marine > Oceanic > Photic zone | place: Costa Rica: the Eastern...
ACCTTCTAATTGACTTAGTAATGGTATTGATATTCCATGAGACTCACTTCCAAAAACAAAGGAGGCTTTGTTTGGCAGTTTAGTTGAGTATATGGAGTCTCCACTTAGAGTTGCTCCATAAATTGGTTTTTGCATTGAAGATAATGTAGTTCCAAGGTCATCAACATAATGACACTTGACCCTTGATATTGAACCCATTGAAGCCTGGATTACTTTGGCATTGAAACAATCAACAGAGTTCTTACTACATATCAATTCAGATAATCCAAACCAGTCACACAATCTTATAATAGTTCCAAGGTTTCCTGGATCACTAATACCGTCAACACCAATAGTAATAGGTTCAGATATTATTTCTTGTGAATCAGGTAAAAAGAATATCCCTAAGGCTTGGCTGGGTGTTTTAAAATTTGAAATCTTCTTCATCTCGTCTGATGTCAAGAGTTCAGAATCTGGATGGAAACTTTCATCAGTAGAAAATATTTTTTTAAATGACCAATCTGAATTTATTAATTCATTTACGACTTTTTTCCCTTCAGCCACAAAAAGCTTGTTAGCTAAACGATACTTCTTTTTATCTAATTGAAGAATTAATTTACGTTGATTAGAAGATAGCATAAATAAATTTATGATGTACAACAATCCTCATTATCACATCTGCAATACTTCAAGTTGTATATATGAAGACAAATTAATGAAGATGCTGACATATAAGTTGCTGTCTCAGGAATAGAGAAGATTCCCAGACTTTCATTTATAATTAAACCTGATAATACAGCCCAGAATAGATATAGAAAGATTCTAATAAATCTGTTGGATGAATTTTTAACTGAATTATAAATAGCAATAAATGAAATAAAAAGAAAAATATAATTAATGATATACCAGGTCAATATAAAATCAACAGAAATAAAAATTAAAGAAGATTGAGATAAAAAGAGAAATGGTGTTGCAAAACAATGAAGCATACAAAGCACAGACGATATAGCACCTATTTGATCAGAGTTTTTTATAATTGCCTTCATAAATTTTCACAAATGTATATGTTTTATTTAAATTGAGCTTTATTAATTCTTATACATCAAAGAGTCCAATGATTTTTTAGATAACAAATGTCCGTTTTTTATAACAGCAGATATATCTTGAGTATTTCCAATCTTATCTAAAGGGCTTGAATTCAAAATTATTAAATCTGCCTTATATCCAGTTTTAATTCGTCCTACTTTATCTTCCAATCCCAAAAAGGTGGCTGGATTTACTGTTGCAGTTTTAATTGCTTCAAGATTTGAAAATCCACTTTCAACCAAGACTTCTAATTCGATATGTAAACTTCGACCAGGAATCAAATATCCAATTGGCGTATCAGTACCTGCCATAAAAGGAACATTTTTTATATGAAGTTTACCGACTGCCTCCTCCAACCATTTAGAATATTTTAAACTATTTTTATCAATAATGGTATCCGCATCAGAAATCTCTTTAATCCATTTCTTTTTAATCTGATTTGGTAGTTTGTTTAATTCTTGAATAAAAGATGGGTCTTTAAAAATTTTTTGAGAAAAATTTCTATATAAAAAAAGTGTTGGTGTTTGCCATACATTATAAGATTCTAAAAGGTTTGCTGCCTCTTCAAACTTATTATTATCTATAGATTCTATTGCTCTCATTCTTTGTTTTGAATGAATAAGAGATCTCAAAACACTCCCTGGTAAATCATCTGGATTTTTAAGTAACTCTAATCTCTCTTTGTAGAGTTCATCAGAATTACTCGAAACTGAAAGTGCAAGATTTCGTAGATGTTCTATTCCGTTTAAACCTGAATCAATAGCAGAAAATAAAGTCATGCTTAAAGGGATATGCCCAGTTACATTTAAGTTTCTTTTTTTTGCAATTCTCATTAAGGCTAAAAACTGATTTTCAGTTAGCATTTCATAAGCCTTTAAAAAATCTACTTCTTTTTCAATTATTCCTAATACATTGGATTCAATTTCAATAATGCCACTGTTTTCAATTGAAAGAAGCGGAAATGAAGGGCTTGAATTGTTATATACATTAGGAGTCCCATCTATAAGGGGTCCAGCGAAATAAATATTTGGATTTTTAACCGGATCTTTCAACGACAGGTCTTTCATTTTGAGCACAAATTCAATGGGTCCACCTGTATCTCTAACACTAGTTATTCCGTGAGCTAAAAAAAGTCCTGGCATGTATGGTGCTAGGCTAGTATCATAGGAAAAATGAATATGGGAATCCCATAAACCCGGAATTAGATACTTTGTAGTTCCATCGATTGTATTTTCATGATCAGCTATTAATTTATTATCATTATCTAATATCATTGTTATGATATCATTTGTAATAACAACATGTTTATTTAATTGAAGTCCATCAACTGGATCAATGATGGATATATTTTTAATAACGTATGAGTCATCTGAAATTGTTACTTGATTTGAGCAACCTATTATATTAAAAAACAAAAATACGAAAGCGCATTTTTTCAAAATCTTATAATAATACATATTCTTAGAAAAAAATAAGAGGGTTTAATTACCTCTTCCAACTTTTCTTACACCAGTCATTTTTGCTTTCCCTACACCTTTTGACTGAAGTTTACTACTAAAATTTTTTTTTGAATTCTTATTTGAATTTTTGACTTGTCGTTTTCCGTTGGTTTCTTTGTTGTCGTTTTTATTTCCAAAAAATTTACTTCCCATATTTATATTCTTTGTTATTTATCTTCAATTACAATTTATGAAAGAATATTTAAATCACCTTTAACCCTTGATTATAATTTATATTATTATTAACAGAATGATTTGATACTCTAGTATCTAAATTTTTTATTTTCGTCGAATGAAAAATCATCTTGTATTAGCAAGTTTGCTTATTTTTAGCTGTAGCAAGACTGAAGATGAATCTTCCTCATACTCAGTAGATAACATAAACGATATTGTTAGCCAGCCTATTAACTCAGGCAATATATACTTTGAAAATGAAACCTGTAAATGCCCTGATGCTTTAAATGGAGATAAAGATGTTATTGCTGGTATTACATACACAGCCGTAAATAATTCCTCTATCAAAGATGAGATTTCAAGAGGTAATATCTACCTGTGTACAACATTGGTAACTGACATGTCAGGAACTTCTGTGTCAAATACATTTCAGAATTTTTTTAATAATAATTCATTTAATTCTAATATTAGTTTCTGGGATGTATCCAACGTAATTAATATGGATGGTATGTTCTTCAATGCAGATTTATTTAATCAAGATATTTCAAGCTGGGATACATCAAAAGTTGAAAATATGGGAAGTTTGTTTAAAAATGCTACTTCATTTAATCAAAGTATCTCTAACTGGAATACATCAAAAGTTACTAAAATGTTAGATTTATTTAGAGGAGCTCGAACTTTTAATCAGGATATTTCAAGCTGGGATACTAGTAATGCAACTAGTATGTCAAACATGTTCGATGGGGCTACTTCCTTTAACCAAGATATTTCCAGTTGGTGTGTTTCAAATTTCAGTTTTGAACCTGATAATTTTTCTACTAATTCGCCTTTGATTGATTCATACAAACCAATTTGGGGAAATTGTCCTGAATAGTTTCATTAAGATAAATTAAAGTTTAAATTTGAGATATGAATCTAATCCATAGGATATTTTTAGCCTTTATCTTTCTCTTATTCTCATGTTCATCTGAAGATTCTGATGAAAATGCATGTATAGATGAATCTAAAATTGATGAGTTTGTCGTATGTATTGAAATATATGAACCAGTTTGCGGTTGTGATGGAGTTACATATCCAAACCTATGTTATGCAAGCAGTATTGGAGGAGTTACTTCTTTTATTGATGGAGCATGTGGTAAGCCAAATTAGATTTCAATTGACTCCAATCAAAATTAAAAATATATACTTCCAAATTAGATAAATAAGATGACCTAAAATTAAACCAATGCATAAAGCTATTTGAGCATTTTTACTGCCTTTGAATAATTTAAATTTTCTTACTAAAATATAAGATGATACTATACTAATCACAATCCATAGTCCAAAAGCTGAATAATCAATAAGTGTAAAATTCATAAAATTTATTTGAGACTTTTTTCAGCTTCTTGCTTAATTCTGGATTTATTTAGAATGCTATCTTTCAAAATAGATTTTCTATCAAATTCCTTATCAGTAATATTAATTCTCATCTTTTCGCGATTAACAGTAAATATCTCATAATTAAAGAGTGCTTGATTTAGAAACTCTAAAGCTTTAATTTCATTATCTACACCACCAAGGCTATTGTCTTTATTTAGAGCGTTAGAATAAACAGATATAATCTCATCAGCAATAATTTGATAGGCTTCGGTAAAGGCTCCTTCTAGATCTTGAGCCTCAAGTTCTTTAGTCTCATATGATGCATCCCCAGACTGACTGTAATTAAAACTGTCTAAGTAATAAATTTCTCCTCCACAACCAATAAGAAGGAATGATATAAAAAAAAGGGTTTTTTTCATGATTTGAAAACTTTTACAATCATAAAGATATTAAATGATAATAATTAATTAAAAATTAAAAAAAAACAATTTGGGGCACAGAATTAAAATAAGGGCACAAACCATCACTATATATATAATTTAATTTGTATATTTAGTATAGTATTAGATTATGGAAAAACTAAAAAGAATTTCTCAAGAAAAATTTGATTCACTTAAAAAAGATGAAAAAGATTTATTAATAATTTATTATGAAACTTATGAAAAGGAAAATAAATTATCAAAGTCATTAGCTAAATCAAGAAAAAAGATAAAAAAAGTAAAAGAGAAATTGAATAAAGTTCAGATAAAGAGAAAAGAAGTTCTAAATAAGATTAAGTCGATAAATAAAAGTTTATTTACAAGTTCTACTATTGTCTGTGACAAAAGGTGGAATTCTTATATCTGTATCTTTAAAAATAGTGAATCACAAAAATCATTGTATTTAGGAAACCACAAGAGCATAATTAAAGCTCTTAAACCTTTTTATTCAAAAGAAGAGTTTGAAGACTCTCAAGAATTTTTAAAAAAGGAATTGAAAAAAATAATATCTACGGTTCAAGACAAATTAATCAAACATAATGATAGCAATGAAATAAGCTTTAAAAAAAACAAACTTAAAAATATAGTGGAGTTATATGCTGAAAGCGGTAAATGGGATTATTGGTCCATTGGAGATTAATTATCTCAAGTAGAATCTAGTTTTTAAATTAATAATATGAATGTTGTAAAAAAGATAAGTCTATTTTTAATTCTTGCTATAATTGGCTCATGCAATTCATTAAAAAGTGATGAACAAAGTTTTATCGAAATATCAACGAGCAAGTACCAAGATCAACTTGAAGGATTTTGGCTGGGACAATCAATTGCAAATTGGACTGGATTAATAACCGAAAATGATAAAGTTGGAAATATTGGGGAAATTAAAACAGGTGATTTTTATACTAGAGAGAACTGGGGTAAAACTGATCAAAAAAGTATCTGGGAAGATGAAACAATCGATAAATCCAATATTAAAATTGATTATGTTTTAAAATCAGAAGATGAAATTTGGGGATCAGATGATGATACTGATATTGAGTATATGTATCAGTATTTACATAATTTCTATAAAACTAATGTCTTAACTCCATCTCAAATTAGAGAAGGATGGCTAAATCATATAAGTACTGAAGAAGAAAATTATTTATGGGTTTCAAACCAAAGAGCACTTGATCTGATGTTGGAAGGTTTTGAACCTCCTGAAACTAGTAATCCTAAAAAAAATCAATTTTATGATATGATTGATGCCCAATTAACAACTGAAATTTTTGGTTTATTATCACCAACAAGACCAGATTTTTCAATAAAGATGGCAAGACTACCAATTCAAACGACAGCTAGAAAAGAAGCACAAGAAATTGCAGAGTTTTACGTCAGAATGCATTCAAATGCATCAAATCCGAAAAAATTTAAATCAATTAAAGAAAAAATGTATTGGCTTGCTAAAGAGTCTAGATCTAAGCTTAATAATGATTTATATCCTGCAAAAATGTATGATTATGTAAAAGATTTACATAGTTCAGGAATTAAATGGGAGCAGGCAAGAGACTCCATTTATTATAGATATCAAGTCAATCAAAAAGATGATTATAACATAACTTCAAAAAATTTATATTGTAACGGTTGTTTTGCCGCAGGTATTAATTTTGCCTCTAGTCTTGTAAGTTTATTTTATGGAGAGGGTGACTTAAAAGAAACAATAAAGATTGGAACATTAGCTGGTTGGGACTCAGATAATCCAACATCAACATGGGGAGGATTAATTGGATTTATTATTGGTAGAGAAATGATTGAAAAAGAGTTTAATATGAAACTTTCCAGTAAGTTTAATATTCATAGAACCAGAAAAAATTTCCCAAACGAAGGCATAGATACATTTGAAAATATGGCAAAAAATGGGATTAAAATAGTTGAGAAAGTTATATTAGAGGAGCTAAAGGGGGAAGTTAATGATGAAATAAAATTATGGTTAATTCCAAAAAAATAAAATGAGGACTCTGTTTACACTTTTTCTATTTACAAGTATCGTTTGTCATTCACAAGAAGTAACTATATCCAATTTAATTCTAGGTGGGTCTAAAGAAAAGACTGCTTCTATTTCATCAGGAGATATTGATAAAGATGGAGATATTGATTTAATTATAGCCAATGGCAGACATTGGCCAGGTCAAAATAAGATTCTATTAAATAATGGAATGGGCGGATTTACAGTAGAAAAAAATCTTGGCGATAATAAGTTAACGACTTATGCTGCTGAGCTTTCAGACCTTGATAACGATGGAGATCTTGATATAGCAGTAGGGAACGATAAAGCGCCCAACTATATTTTTTTAAATGATGGTGATGGAAATTATAAAAAAGCTTCATCATTTGGAAACCCATATTCTAATACAAGGAATATCAAATTAAACGATATCGATAATGATGGAGATATTGATATTTTAATTACAAATAGACTTGAGCCAAATGAAATATGTTTAAATAATGGAAAAGGTGAGTTTTCTAGAATTCTTTTTTTTGGTAATGCAGAAGATGCAACTATAGATGTAGAAATATCTGATATGAATAATGATGGTTTTAAAGATTTAATTTTAGCAAATAGAAACAATCAACCGAATTATATATACTTGAATAATGGCAACTTAGAGTTTATTGAAAAAAAAATGTTTGGAACAGGGAGTGATAACACTAGAGCAATAGAAGTAAATGATTTTAATAATGATGGCTTCAAAGATATAGTAACTGGAAATATTGATGAACCAAATGTTATCTACTTTGGAGATAAGCTGTCTAGTTTCAAGAAGCACTATGTTTTTGATGATTCTAACTCCTCAACTTTTTCATTATCAGTTAATGACTTTAACCATGACGGGATGCCTGATATAGTTGTTGGAAATTCTCCAGGATTAAATAAAATTTTTTTTAATAACTTAAAAGAAGAAAAATGGAATATTAAAATTCTTTCAAAAATGGAATATAGAACTTATGATATAATTAGTGAGGATTTAAATAGAGATGGAAGATTGGAAATCATTGAAGCCAATACTGATGAATACAACTTTATTTATATAATTAAATAGTAGTCCATGAAAATATTTTTTACAATTTTTTTATTTTTTTTGAGCCTAAACATACATAGTCAAGTTGAACTTAAATATCTTGGAACAGCTGGTTGGGAGATAAAAGATGAAAATGTAACAGTTCTCATTGACCCATATATTTCTAGGGTCAAGTTGGGTAATGGTCCTTCCATTAGTAAGCTTGATACCAGAAAGACCGTTTCCAGATCTGATTTTTTTGTATCAGATTCAGCATTAATTGATAATCTAATTGATAAGGTGGATTATATTTTAGTTCATCATTCACACTTTGACCACCTTTCTGATGTGCCATATATTGCAAAAAAAACAGGTGCCAAAGTAATAGGAACTGAAACTACCATAAATATTCTCAGAGCATACGGAATTAGTAATGCTCAACTCTATCCCGTTAAAGGTGGAGAAGATTATCAATTTGAAAATTTTTCTGTAAGAGTAATCCCATCAATACATTCAGCACTGAATGATAAACACTATATTGATTCAAGGGAGTATAAAACCCCTCCAGAAGCTCCTTTAAAAGTTTCAGATTTTATTGAAGGAGGATCATTGATGTTCTTAGCAAGATTTAAAAATAAAAAGATTCTAACTATGGGGTCGATGAACTTTATTGAAAGAGAACTTGATGGTATTAAATCTGATATACTTCTGGCAGGAGTTAACCAATCTCAACTTGGATTATATAACTATAATGAAAGACTAATTAATGTCACAGGTTATCCAAAAATTATTATTCCAACTCATTGGGATAACTTTAGACTTCCATATAATTTTTCACAAGAAGATAATATTGAATTAAAGTTAATTCCATTTAAAAAAGACATAGAATTACTCTCTCCAAATACAGATGTCATGATCATAAGACATTTAGAAGAGGTAGTTATTAATTAGATGATTTTACCTGTAAGCAATTCAATTGATTTAGATTTTGATAGTCAGACTGTCTGGAAGATTATATCTAAACCCGGAAGCTTAAACGATGTTCACCCATTTTGTAAGTCTAATACAGTTGTTAACTGGGAGAAAGATAAACATGAAGATAAATTAGAATATTTAAATGGGGTAATTCTTAACAGGACTTTTTACAAATGGAATGAAGGGAAAGGATATGAGCTAAATATTGGAAGGGAAAATGGGAGGAAGTCTAAGGTTATTTGGAAAATTACCGGTGATAAAAAGTCAAAACTTAAAATCACAGTTTATCCACATGTTTTTAGCAATAGAAGCAGAATAGTTTACTTTATAATTCACACCTTATTAATTAAACCCGCATTAAGAAAATACTTAAGCTCAGTTTTGAGAGGTCATAAATGGTTTTTAGAAAACAAACAACCTGTACCCAGAAATAAGTTTGGTAAACACAAATGGTTTTCTTAGTAATTAGGAAGACATGTAAACTTCAATTTCTTAGTCATTGTTATGATCATCATCCATATGGTCCATATGATTCATTTTCATCTTTCCAATGTTTAAGATAGGCATCATAATACCAATAGATTTCATCATATCAGAATGGTTATAATAAACCTTTAGCATTCTTTTCTTAAAAGGCTTAAATTCAATTCCAAAGTATGGCTCTGAATCCATTCTCATTGTCATTGAAGATGAATACATTCCTGAATTCATTGATGGCATAGTCATATCTCCTGTCATTAATCCACCAACAACTGTAAATCTACCAAGGTTATATTTTGCATTATACATTATCATGTAATCATCTCCACCTTCAAAAGGCGTAATCATTGCCATAGCTCCTACTGAAACTTTAGGTATTGGCATATAATTAAGTCCAACACCGATTTGAGAGTAGTCATTTTCAAAATTATAACCTCCCATTACTCCAACGTGAGCCTGTGAGTAAATATTGAAACTTAGTAGTATAAGTACGATTATAAAAAAATGTCTCATAGTATATTATTTAGGTAGTGATCCATGACGGTCATAATAATCTTTATCATAATCTAGTTTTTCTTTAGTTGAAAGAAATAAAGATATTATAACAAGTAATGTTACTGTGCATCCAAATATAAATATTGATAAAGTTAGATCACCCAGAAGCAAATCTTTTATTTGACCGTATCTATTCATAAAGCAAACTTATTTATATCACTTGACAAAGGTAGCCTATCATATATAATTAACAAAAATTTTGGATTTAGATATTGAACTAACATTTACATTTGTGATGTGTTTAAAATGAACAAAATTCCCAAAGAATATTACCCTGAAATCCTGTTCGTGATTTTCCTTGTTGTGATGTTTTCTAAAGTCTACATTATGGTACAACTTGCAAACTCTGTGAACTAATCCAAACCGGGTATTATTTGTCTAATAACTGAGGGGTCATTATTAACTTCCCAATGAAAAAGTGTCATCGGTATATTCCCAGCATTAATTAGTTTATTAAAAAAACTTTTCAAATCCCCTGAAATATTATTCTCATTTAAACGAGAAAATTCAGCAAGTGCATTTTCAAATAAATATTTTCCAGTTATATAGCTAGTTCCATAACCAGGCTGTCTTAAATATAAATGTTGTTCAAATATTAAAAGTTCTTTCTCAGTCTTCATCCAACCCCTAGGCGTG
>Ga0163110_10002089_pt1 | contig 10256 bp, 6 predicted proteins | sample CRUFie1St17metaG_FD_108703 | JGI IMG/M metagenome (GOLD analysis project Ga0163110, IMG submission 108703) | Marine microbial communities from the Costa Rica Dome - CRUD Field 142mm St17 metaG | ecosystem: Environmental > Aquatic > Marine > Oceanic > Photic zone | place: Costa Rica: the Eastern...
GGGAGGAGAACTAATCTCTCGTAATGATTGGGGGTATTTAGGGTGGTGATAAGGGTACGCAAAATGTGTTTTTCCTGACTTTAGCCAGCGTTGAACACGTTCAATATCTTTCTCGGGGAAGTGTTTTAAAGCGTGTATCTGCTCCTCGTCTAGCCCTAAGCTATTTAGCAAAGAGTGACTCAACCTAAAAATCGCTTCAAACTCAAATTCACAAAACTCCGCAAGCACACGTAATTTTGCTTTACCAAATCGAGGAACCATAGATAAAGCCACCCAATACGGTAGCCACTTGTCTTCCTCCGAAGGATGATAGGGAAAAAGCCTATCGGTAATATCTAACCTACTGTTCATATGTCACCTCCTTATGACTTTGTTTTAATAATAACGCTTAGGGTTTTGCGACAATTGCTCCTTGACGAATGATTCTGGTGGCAGATGCAATTAACCCAAAACTGGCATTATCAAAGGTCTTGAAAATAATCAGCTCTCCAACTTTAATTGCGGGCTGCTCTATCGACTCTTCCCAAGCATCAGCACTGACAATATTTTCATCTTCTTTGTAAGATGGCGGAGTGGAAGCAACGATATCCGGGCCTTGCATATAAATCCCCATTACCGTTCCCTTCTCAACTTCATCTTGCCCAAGGTCGAGCACCACAACATCGTACTTTCCGAGCAGAGAATGTTGCTGCATGCTTGATACGATTTTGCCAACTTGATGGGTCGCAGCTGTAAAAGAAACTATTTGTTCTGAATTCATTTCACGCGACAGCAATAATCGATCACCGCTTTTCGCCTCAAAGTTTGCACTCTTAACATTAACAAGTACCCTTGAAGCCAGCCCTGCGTCCAACACTTCAGCGTTAGAAACATGCCTAGCCTTCACGCCCAACACTTTACCATCATCATTTAATAAAGATTCCTGCTTACGAATAACGAGATAATCTTCTTCTGCAAGTTTTCCATCCGTTCCTAAAACCACATCGCCTGTCGCAAAACGGACACTACCATCGTGGTTACCAAGTAATTGAGGCAATGCATCATATTCTTGTTGCGACATAACAAGATCTTGCTCGATATGTGTTTGTATTAAAGACCAGGACAGCATGGGAATCGCTCGAGAATACTTATTTTGCTTTTTCACACCGGGCTTTAAACGAATTGTAGGTTTCGTTGTATCTGCCGCAACCAACACCAAAGAAGGCTCGCCATTTTCGTCGAAACGAAGTTGAATTAAATCACCGGGGTAAATTAAATGAGGGTTTTGAATATGCACATTATTACGCCACAGATCTGGCCATAGCCACGGTTTGTCTAAATAGAGCGCAGCGATGTCCCACAAGGTATCACCTTGCTTAACGCGATAGCTTTCAGGCGCTGATGTTTTTATTTCTGTTGCCAATCCAAGTGTTGAAAAACTTAAACAACTTAAAAGCCACAGCCGCATAATCAATTTGGTCAAGAATGTGGTCCCCGTAAAACACTGCTAATTTCTTGCTTATCAGTTAGAATAGCGCCAATTAACGAGGATTGAATACTTTTGTATTGTCTAAAGTATACTTAGCAATACTTCAACGATGTGTAAAACCACATCAAAAACGGGCATTTAACAAGACTCTACCCTCACGAATAGTCTCGTGTTCCCGGACATTTTCAAGATTAAAAACTAAAGGGTTAAATTAAAAATGGCGTTATTAAATGTACTAACTTTCCCAGATGAACGACTACGTACAGTAGCGAAACCTGTTGAAGCAGTAGACGCTAGAGTACAAAAAATCGTTGATGATATGTTTGAGACGATGCGTGAAGAAAACGGTATTGGTTTAGCCGCAACACAAGTCGATATCCACGAAAGAATCGTTGTTATGGATGTTTCGGAAGATCAAGATACACCGTATGTCATGATCAACCCAGAAATCACGCATAGAGAAGGTAAAGTGGTTAGTGAAGAAGGTTGCCTTTCGGTGCCAGGTAACTACGCAAAAGTTGAACGCGCGGAAAAAATTAAAGTTCAAGCAACGAATAAAGAAGGCGAAGTGTATGAGTTCGAAGCCGAAGGACTGCTTGCAAAATGCGTTCAACACGAACTCGATCACTTAGAAGGAAAGTTGTTTGTTGATTACCTTTCCCCTTTAAAACGCCAACGCATCAAGAAAAAACTCGACAAAGAAGCAAGGCTGCGTCGCTAACCCTATCCACAGACTATTTAAAGAGGAAGCTAGGTGCACTCACCACTTAATATCGTTTTCGCAGGAACTCCCGAGTTTGCCGCAATGCATCTACAAGCATTGTTAGATTCTCAGCATAATGTTGTAGCCGTATACAGTCAGCCAGATCGCCCTGCCGGAAGAGGAAAAAAGCTTAAGGCCAGCGAGGTAAAACAACTCGCTCTTGAACATAACCTTCCGGTATTTCAGCCCGAGTCACTAAAGAATGAAGACGCACAAAAAGAACTAGCCGCGCTTAATGCAGATATTATGGTGGTGGTTGCTTATGGGCTATTACTGCCCACAGCTGCCCTAGAAGCACCAAAGCTCGGTTGTTTGAATGTTCATGGCTCTTTATTACCCAAATGGAGAGGGGCAGCGCCAATCCAACGCTCTATTTGGGCTGGTGATGATGAAACAGGTGTCACCATCATGCAAATGGATGAAGGCCTTGATACCGGTGATATGCTTTTAAAGAAAGCCATTCCTATTGAAGCAAACGACACAAGCGCTTCTCTTTATCAAAAACTGGCAGATATCGGCCCTAAAGCACTTGTTGAAACACTGGATAATCTCAGTGCGCTTCCTCCTGAAAAGCAAAACAATGATTTGGCAACGTATGCTAAAAAACTATCGAAAGAAGAAGCGCGCATTGATTGGACATTGTCCGCAGCTCAATTGGAACGAAACGCAAGAGCGTTTAATCCGTGGCCAATGAGCTATTTTGTGCTTGAAGAGCAAAATATCAAAGTACACCAATGCCACGTTGTCGACACACAAACCGATAATGCTCCGGGCACTGTTTTATCCATCGATAAACAAGGCCTTCTCGTTCAAACAGGTTCTCAGTCTCTGTTGCTGACGAAAATCCAGCTTCCCGGAAAAAAGGCACTTGATGTCAGCGATATACTCAACGCAAGAAAAGACTGGCTAACCACTAATACGCAGCTATAACCCGTGTATCAAAATCAGAAAAATGGCTCCTTAAGAGCAACAACCGCACAAGCAATTTTCGCCGTTCTAGAGAATGGAGAATCACTTCGAGAATGCTTGCCTAAACTTCAAGATAAAGTCGCGGAAAAAGATCGTGCTTGGATGCAGGAAATGGTTTTTGGCGTACTGAGAAATGTGCCGCAATTGCAGTATTGGTTGCGCCAATTGCTCAGCAAACCATTAAAAGGTAGAAACAAAGTCATCGAACATCTGTTAATGCTAGGCTTCTACCAGATTGCTTATTCACGTGTTCCATCACACGCCGCGGTGTCCGAATCCGTTGAAGCCACTCACATTCTTAATTGCCAATCATTGAAAGGCTTAGTGAATGGTGTACTAAGAACCTTTATTAGAGAAGAAACGCAAAAAGACCTTCCCGATACTCCCCATGTAAAAGCCGGTTTACCTAAGTGGTTATATAAAAAACTGAGCGCAACTTATGGGGATAGCTTCGACGATTTATTAGCAGGAATGAAAACCAAACCCCCTTTGTGGCTGCGCGTCAATTCCCAGAAAGTGTCTCGTGATGACTATCTCGCCAAACTTAAAGAATCAGGCATTGTTTCAGAAGATGATCTCTCAACTTCTGCGTCTCACCCTAATGCGATTATTCTCTCTCGCTCCACTAATATTATTACCTTACCCGGATATCAAGAAGGGTGGTTTTCAGTGCAAGATGGCGCGGCACAACTTGCTGCTCAATATCTTGATGCTAAAGCAGGTGAGAACGTTCTAGACGCATGTTGCGCGCCTGGAGGCAAAACCAGCCATATACTCGAATTAACTCCCGCATTGGCAAGCTGTACAGCAGTTGATAACGACGAGTACAGATTAAAGCGCGTAAAAGAGAACCTACAACGTTTGCAACTGAAAGCAGATATCAAATGCGCCGATGTAGCAGATACCGCCAACTGGTGGGACGGTCAACACTTTGACCGTATTTTGCTAGATGCCCCTTGTTCAGCAACTGGCGTAATCAGGCGACATCCCGACATTTTGTGGCTAAGGAAGCGGACCGATATTGAAGCGCTTGTTGAGTTACAAGCTCACATCATCGAAAGCTTATGGCAAACCCTTAAGCCGGGTGGAACTTTGCTTTATGCAACATGCTCTATCTTACCGGATGAAAACAGCCTACAAATTTCGGCCTTCCTTGATAAACACGAAGATGCAACGTTGTTACCACTCGATGAAACAACTAAAAACGACAGTGTTGGTAGGCAGATCTTGCCAAATGAAAATGGCATGGATGGGTTCTATTACGCAAAACTGCTAAAGTCCTAAAAGCGCAGGAAAATTACGGCACGAGTTCTGGTTAGATAAATGAAAATTATAATCTTAGGTGCAGGTCAAGTTGGTGCAACACTCGCAGAAAATCTTGTTGGTGAAAAAAACGAGATCACTGTTATTGATAGCGACACTACAAAGCTAAGGGCGTTACAAGATCGATTTGATCTACAAGTTGTCACAGGCATTGGTTCACATCCTGATGTGTTGAAAAAAGCAGGTGCCGAAGACGCCGACATGCTTGTTGCGGTCACCAACAGTGATGAAAGCAATATGCTGGCGTGCCAAGTCGCGTACAGCCTATTTAAAACACCCACAAAAATTGCCCGTATTCGCTCTGAACAATACATCATTTATCAAAAGCAATTATTCAAACACCAAGATATGCCAGTAGATCATCTAATTGCACCTGAACAGCTCGTTACCAACGCAATTAAGCGCCTCATCGATTACCCTGGCGCCCTGCAAGTGGTTGAATTTGCAGAAGGTCGTGCCAGTTTAGTTGCCGTTAAAGCTTACTATGGCGGGCTGCTCGTTGGCCACGCACTTTCTGCTTTAAAAGAGCATATCCCGAACGTGGACACACGCGTAGCGGCAATTTATCGACGCGGTAAACCTATTCGTCCACTTGGTACAACGGTCATAGAGGCAGACGATGAAGTCTTCTTTATTGCTGCAACCAAGCACATTCGCGCCGTGATGAGCGAACTACAAAAACTAGAGAGCAACTACAAGCGTATCATGATCGCTGGCGGCGGACTTATTGGTGCAGGCCTTGCTAAACAGCTTGAACACGATCACAACGTTAAGCTCATTGAATACAGTGAAGAGCGGGCTCGATACTTATCAACGCAACTCGATCGCACTATCGTTTTTAAAGGCGATGCATCCGATCAAGAGCTGCTTTCTGAGGAGCATGTAGAGCAGATCGATGCTTTCTTAGCGGTGACAAATGACGATGAAGCCAACATCATGTCGGCCATGCTCGCGAAAAGAATGGGTGCCAAAAAAGCAATGGTACTGATTCAACGAAGCGCTTATGTGGACCTTGTACAAGGCGGAGAAATCGATATTGCCTTCTCCCCACAGCAAGCGACGATTTCTGCGCTCCTAACACACATTCGACGTGGTGATATTGTTAATGTTTATTCATTACGAAGAGGGGCAGCTGAAGCCATTGAGGCAATCGCACACGGTGATAAAACCACATCAAAAGTGGTAGGGCGAGCTATCTCTGAGATAAAACTGCCTCCGGGTACAACTATCGGTGCCATTGTTCGCCAAGAAGAAGTACTCATTGCTCATAGCAGTACTGTCATTGAAGCCGATGACCACGTGATCATGTTCTTAGTCGATAAAAAATACATCAACGATGTTGAGAAGCTCTTCCAGCCAAGCGCACTATTCTTTGGTTAATCTGCACTCATTAAACGCTATTTGAATACATCGTGCCGAATATAACTTTCGGCACAATGCAAAAACAAAACATTAACTTCTCCAAAATGTGGGAGAAAATAGCACTAATAACGAAAACACTTCTAACCGACCAAACAGCATTGCCAGTATCAGCAACCACTTGCTTGAGTCACCAACATAAGCATAAGTCCCTGAAACCTCGCCCAAACCTGGACCAAGGTTATTAAGCATTGCTGCCGTTGCGGTAAAGGCAGTAAGGTCATCCATGCCAGTGGCAATTAACCCAATCATAATCACAACAAATATCACTGCATAAGCAGAGAAGAATCCCCAAACGGCTTCAACAACACGATCGGGTAAAGCACGGTCGCCAAGCTTCACCGCATAGATTGCTTTAGGATGAATAAGCCGGTCTACTTCACGTTTACCTTGTAAATACAAAAGGAAAACACGAATAACCTTAAGCCCCCCACCCGTTGAGCCAGCGCAGCCCCCAATGAAGCTAGAAAAAATCAGAAGGATTGGCAGAAAAACAGGCCATGCAGAAAAGTCTGTTGTTGCAAAACCAGCGGTAGTACTTATTGAAACAGCTTGGAATAAGGCTTGATCTAATGCCGTTTCAGCAGAATCATAATAATTAAATGAAACGAGCACTAAGAAACACAACAAGATAATGGCGGCCTGCATGAAAAAGAACGCTCGCAACTCAGGATCAGCAAAATACGCTTTGATATTTCTTCCGGTAATCGCCGCATAGTGAAGTGCAAAATTCAAAGCCGCAATCCACAAAAAGACAACACATACGAGGTTAATTGCCGCCGAATCAAAATGCCCCATACTGGCGTCATAGGTAGAAAACCCACCTATTGCGATGGTAGAAAACGAGTGACAAATTGCATCGAACCAGCTCATTCCAGCCACACGATACATCACTGAGCAGGCAATAGTCAGAGAAAGGTAGATGTACCACAAATGTTTTGCTGTATCGGCGATACGAGGCGTCATTTTTGAGTCTTTTACAGGCCCCGGGGTTTCTGCTCGGTACAGCTGCATTCCCCCTACCCCTAAGATAGGCAGAATAGCCACAGCCAAGACAATGATTCCCATTCCGCCAAGCCATTGTAACTGTTGTCGGTAGAATTGAACCGCCTTGGGCAGGAACTCAATCCCTTCAATAACGGTTGCGCCCGTGGTCGTTAACCCTGAAAACGACTCGAAAAAGGCATCTGTTATTGTCATTTCCGGTTGTTCCATCAACACCAGCGGCAATGCACCGAAACTTGCGAGTACAACCCAAAAAAGTGCAACGATAAGAAAGCCCTCTTTCGCTCTCAAATCTTGTCTTGCATTTCGATGAGGGTACCAAATTGCCATTCCTGTCACTAAACAAAGTAGAAAAGCAAGAACAAAGGGTAAACCACCACCGTCTTGGAAAATCAAAGACACTATCGCCGGCGGCATCATTGTGACACTAAACAGTGCGACAAGAAGCCCCAAAATCCTTATGATGGAACGATATTGCATCAATTATACCTTAGCTAAATTCAATCAAAATACTGTGTAAGACCGCGTCCGGTGAGACTATAAAGGAGTGTAGCCAGAATCAAACTGGAGCGCACCGCGAGATCTCCATTATGCTATTTTAAGTACTGAAAATAAAACAGGTTTGTTTATCTTTGTTGCAGGAAAACAAGAGTTATTTAATTAGCACCTTTGTTATCATATTCAATGCTTAAATTTCGAGCAAAAAATAATATATTTAATTTGCGATTCGGACTGGACAAGCGAGCAAAATATAGACTACTTTTAAGAAGCTTTCTATAAAAAATAACTTACCCTCATTGAGTTTAAGTCACTATATAGTTAGCGAACACTTACTTATTTTCATCGTCTTTGTGTATATTCCAACTTCGGATACTAATGTAATAGAACAAGAATAAAAAAGAATAGAAAAACCCTTTTACCACAAGCTAACTATGGTATTCTACGCGGCCTTTTATTGATCGGATATTGAGCAGTCCTTATCTTTATTCACAGATATAATTAGTCGTCTCGTCAATATCAATGAATTTTATTCACACCCTAACGCCTTGTTAAAAAAGGTTTTTTCGCGTTTAATTCACAAAGTAATTCACCTCTCTTCGTCTCTTTGACATAATTTTTTCAACAAAGTTATCCACAACTTTTTCTACCACGGCATATAAATTCAATTTTTTAATGCTTTCAACGCTAACTGACATACAATAAGCACAGAAATTGACGTAAATAGCGCCTTCTAGGTGTTTCCTTTTACCCGCACACGAATACACATTAGTAATGAATACAGATAACAATCCTCTTATATTAGTTGATGGCTCTTCTTACTTATTTAGAGCTTTCCACGGCCTTCCCCCGTTAACCAACTCCAAAGGCATGGCGACAGGTGCAATTTATGGCGTGATCAATATGCTTCGTAGCCTTATCAAGCAATATCACACGCACCAAATTGCAGTTGTATTCGATGCAAAAGGTAAAACATTCAGAGACGACATCTATCCCGAATACAAAGCCAATCGTCCTCCAATGCCGGACGATTTAAGAGAGCAAATCAAACCGCTTCACGACATCATCAAAGCAATGGGGCTGCCCTTAATCATTAAAGAAGGGGTAGAAGCGGATGACGTAATTGGTACTTTGTCGCATCAAGCAACAGCACAAAAGCGCCCGACAATTATCAGCACTGGCGATAAAGACATGGCTCAGCTGGTGAATGAATATGTAAGCCTTGTGAATACCATGACCAATACCACCATGGACCAAGAAGGCGTGGTAGAAAAGTTTGGTATTCCACCTGAGTTAATTATCGATTTTCTTGCGCTTAAAGGTGACAAAGTCGATAACATTCCAGGCGTTCCCGGGGTGGGTGATAAGAGTGCTTTGGGATTACTTCAAGGCATTGGCGGTATCGATGCGATTTACCAAAATCTAGACAAAATCGCCGGCCTTGGTTTTAGAGGTTCCAAAACACTTGCCGTGAAAATGAATGAATACGAAGCACAAGCAAGGCTATCGTACGAGCTCGCCACAATTAAATTAGATGTGGAAATGGACGTAACGCCAGAATCCATCGAAAACGAAACACCAGATAAAGATGCTCTTTTTACACTATTTAAAGAGCTTGAGTTCAAACGCTGGGTTAATGATGTTAATGCCTTTCTAGCTTCTAGCTCACAATCGAGCGCACCTAACACTGCCGAAGCTAATAAAAGCGGGGGTGAGGAAGAAAGAGCAGAAAAGTCAGTAGAGAGCAAAGTCGAAAAGCCTGCGACCCCTGTAAATTATGAAACTATCTTTACTCTAGAGGCATTAAAGAGTTGGATAAAACGCTTAGAAGAAAGCGATGTGTTCGCCTTCGACACCGAAACAACCAGCTTAAATTACATGGAAGCAGAATTAGTTGGCTTTTCGTTTTCTGTTGAAGCGAATAAAGCAGCCTATGTTCCTTTCGGCCATAATTACCCCGATGCACCCGACCAACTTCCAGAACAAGAAGTGCTGGCGCTATTCAAGCCGCTCTTAGAAAACGAAAACATTAAAAAAGTGGGTCAACACCTAAAATACGATAGAAACGTACTTGCAAACTACGGTATTAATCTAAAAGGCATAGCCTTCGACACCATGCTTGAGTCGTATGTTTTAAACAGCACGGCCGGACGCCACGATATGGATAGCCTTTCAGATCGGTATTTAGATCATCCCACGACAAAGTTTGAGGACATTGCAGGAAAAGGGGCGAAACAACTTACGTTTAACCAAATCGAAGTAGATAAAGCCGCTCACTATGCTGCAGAAGATGCAGATGTGACATTCAGGCTCCACACTCACCTTATTGCTGAGTTAAACAAAACGGCATCACTCAAAACGCTACTAACAGACTTAGAAATTCCGTTAGCAACTGTGCTTTCCAATATGGAACAAACAGGCGTACTGATCGATCCCGATCAGCTACGTCTTCAAAGCTCGCAGCTGGCCTCACAAATCATGGAACTAGAAGAAAAAGTTCATGCGTTAGCAGGCGAGAAGTTTAATCTAGGCTCAACGAAACAGCTCCAGCACATTTTGTATGAAAAAATGGGACTGCCTGTTCTAAAGAAAACACCCAAAGGCGCCCCATCAACGTCAGAAGAAGTATTGCAGGATCTAGCCGCTGATTATGAGTTGCCTCAGCTCCTTATGACCTATCGCGGCCTAACAAAACTGAAAAATACTTACACAGACAAATTACCCAAAATGATTAGTCCTAAAACTAATCGATTGCACACCAGTTACCATCAGGCGGTGGCGGCAACAGGTAGATTGTCATCGACCGATCCA
>Ga0163110_10002090_pt1 | contig 10255 bp, 10 predicted proteins | sample CRUFie1St17metaG_FD_108703 | JGI IMG/M metagenome (GOLD analysis project Ga0163110, IMG submission 108703) | Marine microbial communities from the Costa Rica Dome - CRUD Field 142mm St17 metaG | ecosystem: Environmental > Aquatic > Marine > Oceanic > Photic zone | place: Costa Rica: the Eastern...
TATGACAGAGAAGCAGCAAGAACAATTAAAAGAAAAAATAGTCAGGGCAATCAAAACAGTCTATGACCCAGAGATTCCCGTTGATGTCTATGAGCTTGGACTTATATACGACATCCAAATTTTGCCAAAAAAAAATATTCATATCCTAATGACTCTAACTTCTCCAAACTGCCCTGCTGCCGAGACTATTCCAGCTGATGTAAAAAATAGAGTTGAGATGATAAAAGAAATTAATGAGGTTGAAGTAGAAATCACTTTTGACCCCCCTTATTCTAGCGACCTAATGTCTGAGGAGGCAAAGTTAGAATTAGGTTTTATGTAATTGTTTAAATAAATTTTTTATAATATGTATCCAGATGAATTAACTAAACCAATGATTGAAGAACTAACTTCTGTTGGTTTTACAGAACTTAAAGATGCTGAAGCCGTTGTTTCAGAATTAAATAAAGAATCAGGAAAATGCTTAGTATTAGTCAACTCTGTTTGTGGTTGTGCGGCAGGTGCTGCAAGACCAGGAGTGAAACACTCACTAACAATATCTGATAAAAAACCTGATAAATTATATACAGTTTTTGCTGGTGTAGATTTTGAGGCAGTTAATAAAGTAAGAGAAATGTGTTTGCCTTACCCACCGAGCTCACCTGCAATAGCCTTATTTGATAATGGAGAGCTAATTCATTTTGTAGAAAGACACCATATCGAGGGAAGAGATGCCTCGATGATATCTGACCATCTTAAAAACATTTACGAAGAATATTGTAGCTAATTATTAGATACTATATTTGCGGGTAAATAAAATAAACTATTATGAACGAATTGTTATACTTAATACCAGGATCTGGAGTAATTGCTCTATTATTTGTGTATCTAAAAAATAATTGGGTTGCTTCAAAAGATGTTGGTTCAGAAAAAATGGAAAGAATTGCCAAAAATATTGCTGATGGAGCAATGGCTTTTCTTAGAGCAGAATATAAAATACTATCAGTTTTCGTATTAATAACAGCTGTCTTACTTGGATTCAAAGGAGAAAGCGAAGGATCTAGTTATTTAGTAGCAGTATCTTTTGTTGTAGGTGCTTTATGTTCTGGCTTAGCTGGATTTATTGGGATGAAAGTTGCAACCAAAGCAAATGTAAGAACTACTAACGCCGCTCAAGAGTCATTAGGAAAGGCTTTAGAGATAGCATTTTCTGGTGGCGCAGTTATGGGTCTAGGTGTTGTCGGACTTGGAGTACTTGGACTAGGTTCACTTTTTATCATCTATAATGGAATGTTTCAAGATATTGACACAGTAATAAAAGTAATTTCTGGGTTTTCATTAGGAGCGTCTTCAATAGCATTATTTGCTAGAGTCGGAGGTGGCATTTATACTAAAGCAGCAGATGTTGGAGCAGATTTAGTGGGTAAAGTTGAGGCAGGAATTCCTGAAGATCATCCATTAAATCCAGCGACAATTGCTGATAATGTTGGAGATAACGTTGGAGATGTTGCAGGTATGGGAGCAGACCTATTCGAATCATTTGTAGGCTCAATAATTGGTGCTATGGTACTTGGAGCTGCTTTCATTGGTGTTCAAGAATTTTCTGGAATGGAAACAAATGCAATTCTATTACCATTATTTATCGCATCTACTGGAATAATTATGTCAATAATTGGTACATTTTTTGTAAGAGTTAAAGAAGGTGGCAGTCCTCACGCAGCTTTAAATCTTGGTGAGTTTGGATCTGCAGGTTTAATGATAATTGCTACATACTTTTTAATTGATGAATTTCTTCCAGAAGCATGGGTACTTAATGGGAAAGAATATTCTTCTATCGGTGTGTTTTATGCTACGATCGCAGGACTAATTGCAGGTTTAGGTGTTGGAAAAATCACTGAATATTACACAGCTACAGGAAAAGCTCCAGTAAAATCCATAGTTAAGCAGTCTGACACAGGAGCTGCAACCACAATAATATCAGGTCTTGGCGTAGGTATGATGTCAACAGCGATACCTATAATCTTAATATGTATTGCTATCCTACTTTCATATGAATTTGCTGGACTATATGGTATTGCTATCGCAGCGGTTGGTATGTTAGCTAATACTGGTATTCAATTAGCTGTAGATGCATACGGACCTATTTCTGATAATGCTGGAGGTATTGCTGAAATGGCTGAGTTACCTCCCAAGGTTAGAGAAAGAACTGATAAACTTGATGCAGTAGGTAATACAACAGCTGCAATTGGAAAAGGATTTGCAATTGCTTCTGCTGCTTTAACTGCTCTTGCCCTATTTGCTGCATTTATGCAAACAGCTAAAATCACATCAATTGATATATCTAATCCAATAGTAATGACTGGTTTATTACTAGGTGCTATGCTTCCATTTGTATTTTCTGCATTGTCAATGAACGCAGTAGGTAAAGCAGCAATGAGTATGATTGAGGAGGTAAGAAGACAATTTAAAGAACTTCCAAAATTAAAGGCTGCACTTGAAGTAATGAGAAAATATGATTCTGACTTATCAAAGGCATCAAAAGCTGATATGAAAATTTTCAATGAAGCTGACGGTGTTGCAGAGTATAGTAAATGTGTCGAGATCTCTACTCAAGCTGCACTAAGAGAAATGGTACTTCCAGGTATACTTGCTATCTCTGTTCCTGTTGTGGTAGGGTTTTCAGGGGGAGCTGAAATGCTTGGAGGTCTTCTAGCTGGAGTTACTTCTTCTGGTGTCCTCATGGCCATCTTCCAATCAAACGCAGGAGGCGCGTGGGATAATGCCAAAAAAATGATTGAAGAAGCGGGTCAAAAAGGCACTGAGGCTCATAAAGCTGCAGTTGTAGGAGACACTGTGGGTGACCCTTTCAAAGATACATCAGGACCATCATTAAATATATTACTGAAATTAATATCAGTTGTAGCACTAGTAATTGCTCCATTATTGGTATAATTTAACTATGTATAAGGAGAGAAAGAAACAAGCAAAAAAAACATTTGGAAACTTCCCTTTTCTAAGTGTTATATTTAGTGTATCACTTTCTCTCCTCCTACTCGGAATATTTAGTCTATTCCTTATATCTTCAATCGAAGTAAGAAAAGTAATTCAAGAAAATACAGAGGTTAATATCTTTCTAAATAAGAATATATCATCAAATCAAGTTGATAAAATTAAAAGAACTTTATTCACAAAGGACTATATCCTCTCTAAGGATGAATCCACTCTAAAATATATATCTAGTTCTGATGCGGCAGAGGAGTTCAGTAAAGAAATTGGAGAAGATTTTGTTAATTTTTTAGGTAGTAATCCTTTACGAGATCTTATAATTTTAAAGATAAGCTCAGACTTTTTTGAAAAAGAAAGTTTAGAAAATATTGAAAGTGATATACTAAAAGTTCCTGGCGTTTATGAAGTTGATTATTCAAAAGAAATGATTGAAAATATTAACTCTAATGTTAGAAATATTAGTCTTGTATTTGGTGGCATTTTCATTATTTTATTTCTTATTTCTATTATTTTAATTAATAATACACTCAGAATTGCTTTATTCTCACAAAGATTCCTGATAAGAAGCATGCAACTTGTGGGAGCAACTGCTAACTATATATTGAAGCCATTTATTTTTAGAGGGATCATCTATGGTTTTATATCGGGTATTTTATCCTCTGCTATATTATATTCTCTTGTCTTACTAATAAATGAGAGGATAAATGAATCAAATATGATAATAGGCATTGAAAAATTAAGTATTATATTTATTTCATTGATAGTTACTGGTATGCTTATTGTTATGTTTAGCACATATACTTCTGTGAATAAATATTTAAACTCCTCCTTAGACGATTTATATAAATAATGAAAAATAAAACTAATCTACCTTTTGATAAAAATAATTATAGGCTTATGGTAATAGGCATAATTATTATATCTGTTGGATTCTTTATAATGACACTTGATAGTGAAGATTATGGGTACGGCTTTCTAGGGTTAACACTTGGACCAATAATTGTTCTTTTAGGATTTATTTTTCAATTTTTTGCCATTTTTTATAAAAGTAAATAGGCTATGGAATGGTACGAAGCTCTAATACTCGGGATAGTTCAAGGATTAACTGAGTTTCTTCCAATTAGTAGTAGCGGTCATCTTGAGATAGCATCATATCTTTTAAAAACCAACCCCTCTGAAAACTTGATATTTACTGTAGTTGTTCACATAGCAACAGCAATTAGTATAATATATGTTTTCCGAAAAGATATTGGTGAAATCATAAAAGGTCTCATACAATTTAAAAAAGAGGATATTGATTTCACACTTAAAATATTGATATCTAGCATACCAGTAGGAGTGATTGGAGTATTATTTGAGAAAGAGGTTGAATCTTTTTTTACAGGTAATATTGTCTTAGTTGGCTCCATGTTATTGGTAACCGCTGCATTATTATTTTTCACATACTTCAAAAAGGATGATACTAAAAAAAATATTTCCTATACTGACGCCATAATTATAGGCTTAGCCCAGGCTTTAGCCATACTTCCAGGTATATCTAGGTCTGGATCAACAATTTCCATGGCTTTACTATTAAATGTAAATAGGGAGAAAGCGACAAAGTTTTCTTTCCTAATGGTACTTGTTCCTATTTTTGGAATTTTAATTTTAAAATCTATTAAAGGATTTACAGAAATTTCAGGAACATCTAATTTAATTTTATTTGATTCCTCATATATAGTTGGATTTATTTCAGCATTATTCAGTGGAGTATTTGCATGTAAGGTAATGCTTAAAATAGTTAAAGAAAGTAAGTTAATTTATTTTGCGGCCTACTGTTTATTAGTTGGATCAATTGGGATTTTTTTCGGATCAAAAAACTCAAATGAAACATTTTACATAACTCCCATAAAAGAGATAAGTGAGCTAAGAGAAATTTCAAAAAATTCAAATCCTCCTACTCTTGATAGTTTAGACTCCCACAAAAAGTTAATAGATCTTAAAAAACTAGATGATGAGTTTCAATTAGATATAAGATATGCATCTACAAATAATTTTATGAGATCAAAATTCTATGAGAATGAGAGAGCTTTTTTTAATTCAAGTGCAGCAGAAAAATTGATTGATGCCAAAAATGAGTTAAAAGAATTAGGATATGGAATAATAATATATGACGCCTACCGACCTTGGTTTGTAACAAAGATGTTTTGGGAGGGCACTCCGGAGAATCTTAAACATTTTGTTGCCAATCCAGAAAATGGATCTTCACACAACAAAGGATGTGCAATTGATATAGGACTTTATGACATTACAACAGGAGAAAGTATTGTTATGATCTCAGGATATGATGAATTTACAGAAAGAGCATATCCGAACTATATGGGGGGTTCAAAAAAACAAAGGGATATACGAGATATGCTTATTCGAGTTATGAAAAAAAATGATTTCACTGTATACGAATACGAGTGGTGGCATTTTAATTATAATAAATGTAATTCAGGAATTATGGATTATTCTTTTTCTGAGTTAGACTCACTCAATTCCGTCTAAAATTTTTTGGCCTGAGGACATACTTGTTTTAAATTTTTCTGACACATCATTGATACTTTTCATAAAGTCATTAAGTTTAGTGTTAACCTGCAATAGGTCAATTCCCTCAAGATTTTCATGGGTTTTTCTGTCCATAGGATATTTATCAAAAGAGAACTCATTACTGAAATCTTTCATAAAATTCATCATTGACATTCTTGCATTATCAAGGTTTTTAATAGCCTCATTATCTTCCTCTATTCCATCTATTTCTAATAGACCGCTTTTGATATCTTTAATGGTTTTCATTTCAAGCATTAGATCATCATGTTCTTTCATTATATCATCCAAAAGCTCTACATTAGATTGATGAAGACTGTTATTATTAGAACAAGAGATTAATAGAAATAATGTAAATATATACCTCATAATTAATGGTTTTTATGTCCACCTGGACTGTATTGTAAATTTAGGATAAAATGATTAAAACTACCAACCTGAAGACCATTATAACTCATGTGAGATGGGAAGGAATACTCAAAAGAAACCCTTGAATTTCTTAGTAAGCCCTTGTTCATAGAAAGGTTTAACCCAAAAGAAGTATTTAATAAAATTTCTCCGCTATTATTTGAGTTATTTAATATCATTAGTGTCCTATTCAATCTACTATCCTCACCTGAAATAGACTTTTTATTTATGTAATTTTGTCTTATACTAAGACTTAAAAAATTGGTAATTTTTACTGCCAACCAGTAATTTATATTCAACTCATTACCGTAAGAGTATCCTACAGAATTGTCAGCTAATCCAACTAAATATAGTGGCTGTAATCCACCTGAAATTTTTTTAAGTTGGAACAAATACGTGAATCCCATTCTTAGAGAGAAATAACCAGAACCTGTCTGCATGGAATAAGGCATGATGTTAATTTTATTTTTTTTATTAATGTTTCCTGAAGGAATAACTAATCCAACATTCGAGTGGAGCTTCATATTTTTTTTACTGAACAAACTGTAGAGCGCTTGAAAATCTATATCTCCAAACCCTTGAGAGATTAAATTATTATCTCCATTTAATAGCACATTATAAATTGTTTTTTTATTAAGGAGAGAGACCTTAGTATATAATGTCAAATTTTTATGAACTCCGTACATCATCTCAAGAGAGTGAGTGTTAAATGACTGTGAGATAATGTCTCTTTGATAGTAAGAATATATTTCTTCACTGGTAAACCTATTATTATCATTATATGTTCCCACGCCGTTAGATAAATTATACTTATATCCTATCATTATTCCCCCTTTGCTGTGTACATGATCAGCATCAACTCCTGAGGGTGCATGAGAGTCAGGTCTGGATGAATCCCACATTTCCATATTCATCTTCATGAAATGGTCCTGAACATCTATAAATTTATTATTGTCAGATACTAAATAATTCTTAGAAATAATATTTTCAGTTAAAACATCAATAGATTTTTCTAGATCCTTTATCTTATCCAAAGAAAACTCAGCAACAACTTTATCAGAATTATTTTTATCAATTATAAAACCCTTAAAGTTATTAATCATGAGTTCTGAAGTCCTGATATATCTCCAACCAAATGAAACCGTAATAAAATACCTTGGGTCTTCGGGTGATTCATATCCTCTGCTTGCTAGTGATCTAATTATCTGATTTCCAACCCTGTTGTCAGTAGCGTCAAAACCAGAGCTCATATCTATTTTACTTACGATATTTATTGATATATTTTTAGTGTTACTTATCTTTTGAGATAAAGTCTCATAAGAAATAATAATAAAAAAAAAGAGTAAATATTTTTTCATAGAATTTCTTTACTAAAATAAATCTTTTACTTTGCCCATAAAAGTGATTTAAACATCTTATGAGCTTTCTTGAAAAATACAATAGTGGACAAACATTACTTGTTGATAAGGAGCTTGATTGGACATCTTTCGATGTTGTAAAAAAAATAAAAAATACAATCAAATGTAGGAAAGTAGGCCACGCAGGTACTCTTGATCCATTAGCTACAGGTTTACTTATTATTTGTACAGGAAAAAACACAAAAAAAATTAATGAAATTCAAAATCAAAATAAAGAGTACTCAGGCCAATTTACGATAGGAAAGACGACACCATCTCATGATCTAGAGACGGAATTCATAAACGAAAATGATATTTCAGATATTTCAGATAAAGTCATCCTAAGTGTAAGCGAATCTTTTATAGGAGAACAGTTTCAAAGGCCACCTAAGTTTTCAGCGGTTAAGGTTAGTGGGAGAAGGGCATATGAGTACGCTAGAGATAATAAAAAAGTAATCATCAAAGAAAAAAAAATCACAATATTTAGCTTTAATATAACTTCTATCAAGTTGCCAAACATAAACTTCAATATAACGTGTACCAAGGGTACATACATAAGATCAATTGCTCGAGACTTTGGTAAAAAATTAGGTTGTGGAGCAGTTCTTACCAAACTTAAAAGAACTAAGATTGGAGACTTTGATGTTAAAAATGCAAATAAGATAGATTATTTGGTTAGTAAATTAAAAACAGAAAAGATTGAAAATAATTAAGGATAAATCCACAGTAAAATCAAGTGGGTATACGATTGCTACAATAGGTTACTTCGATGGTATTCATCTCGGTCATAAAAAAATAATCAATGAGATCGTTAAGCAGGCAAAACAAAAAGATGGAACCAGTATATTAATTACATTCTGGCCACACCCAAGAACAGTTCTTGAGGTTAATTCAGAGATTGACTTTCTATTAAGTAATTCTGAAAAAATTAAATTTTTAGAGGAAGAGGGTCTTGATATAATTTATCTGATTGAGTTTACCAGGGATTTCTCCAAAATAGAAGCAAAAGAATTTGTTCAAAACTATTTAGTAGAGAAATTAGACATAGATAAGCTAGTTATTGGTTACAATCACAACTTTGGTTACAGGAGAGAAGGAAATTATAATTTTTTAGAAAAAAATAGAGACAAATTTGAGTTTGATATTCAAGAAATTAAAAAGAAAGAAATTGATCAAAACCTAAACATAAGTTCTTCAGATATCAGGAGAGAAATTCTCTCAGGAAACATTGAGCAGGCTAATCTCATGCTCGGATATAATTTCTTTATATCGGGTTCAGTTATTCGAGGAGATGGAATAGGAAAAAAAATTGGATTCCCTACAGCAAATATTTCAATTGAAGATGATGAAAAAATTTTACCAGGAAATGGAGTTTATGCCTGTAAAGTAGAATTTGAAGATACAATCAACTCTGGGATGTTAAATATTGGTTATAGGCCAACTGTTGATGGGAAAGAGAGGAGAATTGAAATTCATATTTTTGGGATAAATTATGATTTTTACGGAAAAAATCTCAAAATTATAATAATAAAAAAAATCAGGGATGAGATTAAGTTTAATTCTCTTGATGAACTTAAATACCAGTTAAAAAAAGATAAAATTGAATCAAATAAAGTTTTAAATAATGAAAAAGTCAGAAATTAAATTTATTGTAACACTTGATGAAGAGAATATACCAGAAAAGATTGAGTGGATGGCTGAAGATAATATAAATAGTGGTTTATCCGAGACGAAAACTATTAGTATATCACTCTGGGATGAGAAAAAGAATAATACATTGAGGATAGATCTATGGACAAAAGAAATGAAAACTGATGAGATGAAGAGGTTTTATGTTGACTGCCTTGGTGGACTAAGTCAGAGTATCCTCAACTCGACAGGGGATGAGTTCATGTCAAAAGAGACAAATAACCTATGTGATAGGCTCATAGAACACATAAAAAATAAGTCTGATTAATTCTAGTAATAGCTAAATTTTGATTAATTTACGTCGTTGTTATGCTAATAGCTAACTTGAATTTTAACATAAAACTATAAAGTGTATGAATAATTTTGTTAAGAAATTAGTCTGCCTTTTCTTATTATTTTCAACAGTATCTATCCAATCTTTTTCTCAGAGTATCTCTGTATCTGGAAATGTTTCAGATGAAAATGGTGGTTTAGTTGGTGTAAATATTTTAGTGAAAGGCAAAGTACTAGGAACCGTCTCGGATAGAGATGGTAATTTTAGTTTGAATGTTGCTGAATCATCTGCAACATTAGTTTTTTCAATTGTTGGATACCAGACAGAAGAGGTGAATGTCTCCTCTAATGTTTCTGATCTAAACGTTACCATGACGGAAAGTATTCTTCTTGGTAGCGAAGTAGTTGTATCTGCTTCAAGAGTTGAGCAAAGTATCTTAGAAGCACCCGTTACAATTGAAAAGATGGATCTACTTGAAATCCAGAATTCAGCGACTGCTGACTTTATGGATCAGCTTGAACACATTAAAGGTGTGAAAGTTAGTAGAGGAAGTCTAAACTTTGCGGCAGTTAATACTAGAGGTTTTGCAACTGATGCGAATACAAGATTCGTACAGTTAGTTGACGGAATGGACACTTCTGCTCCATTACTTAACTTCCCAACTGGTAACTTAGTTGGAATAAACCCTCTCGATCTTGAAAGCGTAGAAATTATACCTGGTGCATCATCTGCACTGTATGGACCAAATGCTTTCAACGGTGTTATGTCAATGACTAGTAAGAGTCCTTTTGAATACCAAGGGCTATCTGCTCAAGTGATGCAAGGTTATACTACATCACACAGAGGTGGTAACGAAAACAATGGTTATTCTAAGTATAACTTGAGATATGCAAAAGCTATTAATGATAAGCTTGCATTTAAAGTTAACTTCTCA
>Ga0163110_10002099_pt1 | contig 10237 bp, 7 predicted proteins | sample CRUFie1St17metaG_FD_108703 | JGI IMG/M metagenome (GOLD analysis project Ga0163110, IMG submission 108703) | Marine microbial communities from the Costa Rica Dome - CRUD Field 142mm St17 metaG | ecosystem: Environmental > Aquatic > Marine > Oceanic > Photic zone | place: Costa Rica: the Eastern...
AAAAATGAAGTGCCAAAACTTCTATCCATTATTAATAAAAGTGCTGCAGATAATAATACTGGGAATGAAATAACACCAATAATGGCTGTAACAAAAAATGCCCATATTGTTAAAGGAAGTCTGAACATAGTCATCCCCTTTGTTCTAAGATTTAACACAGTCACTATATAATTTAGAGAACCTAGTAAAGAAGATGCAATAAAAAATGCCATTGAAACTAACCATAGAGTCATTCCCGCTCCAGAGCCAGGTTGAGTTTGAGGAAGAGCACTTAGTGGAGGATATATTGTCCATCCAGCAGCTGCAGGACCAGCCTCAACAAAAAGAGAGGCAACCATAATTGCACTAGATATAAAAAATAACCAATAAGCAACCATATTTAAAAAACCGGATGCCATATCTCTTGCACCTATTTGAAGAGGAATTAATAAATTACTAAATGTTCCACTCAATCCAGCAGTAAGAACAAAAAACACCATAATTGTTCCATGAATTGTTACCAGTGCTAAATATATATTTGGATCCATAACTCCATCCGGCGCCCATCTATCTCCTAAAAATATTTCAAAAACTGAAAACGATTCCTCTGGCCAAGCTAATTGAATTCTAAATAACAAGGACATTAAAACACCAATAACACCCATTACTAGAACACCAGTAACAAAATATTGTTTTGCAATCATTTTATGATCTTGGCTAAAGATCCATTTAGTTATAAAAGTTTCTTTGTGATGATGATGATCATCATGATTATCTATATTATTATTTACAGCTACAGACATATTTTTATTTATTGAATAATCTCAGAAAATGTTTTCTGTTCATTTAACCATTTATTAAAATCTTTTTCAGATTCTACAACAATCTTCATTTGCATATTATAATGTGAAGCTCCACATATTTTTGCGCAAAGAAGTAAATAATCAAATTGATAGGGTTCTAAAGGTTCCTCACCCTTAGCTATCAATTCTTGACTATTATCATATCTAATTTTATTAATTCTATTAACTTTTGCAACTACATCAGGATTCATTCTCATATCGGCAGTTGTTGTAGTTGGAGTAAAAGAAAATTCAGTAATCATTCCGGGAACACAGTTCATTTGAGCCCTGAAGTGAGGCATATAAGCCGAGTGTAATACATCTTGAGATCTAATTTTAAAAATTACTTTACGATCAACAGGTAATCGAAACTCTTGAGTAACTACAACATCATCCAAGCCATTAGGATCTGAAGCATCAATACCTACAGAATTTCTTCCATCAAAATCATTTAAAAATCTAACATTTGCATCTCCAAGTACATTATCATCACCAGCATATCTGGCTTTCCAATTCCATTGTTGAGCATACAACTCAACTACTAAAGCATCTTCATCTTCATCAAAATTCATTATATCGGACCATGTAGTCATTCCATATAAAATTAATGCAAAAAGAACAATGGCTGGAATTACTGTCCATATCAATTCCAATTTATTATTATGAGTGATAAATGAAGCCTTTCTTCCATTTATTCCTCTGTACCTGTAAGCAAAATAATGCAATAAAGCTTGAGTAATGGTTTGAACTATAAAAATTACAATGAAAGATATTATTAATAATGTATCATAAGTATAACCATGCTCAGAAGCTGATTCAGGAAGTAAAACCTTGGTGTAGGAAACAAAAGAATAAATTGTAACTAAATAAATGAACACTAAAAAAGCAAACATTAATTTACCTTGTAAATCATTATCTTTTTCTGATGCAATCTGAGAGTCATCTTTTTTTACTCCTAGATTTGAAATTTCAAAAATTTTAGTTATCTGCCAAACAGATATTGAAATTAAAACTACAGTTATTATTGATAAAATTATTGTCATTATTCTTTATAACATTAAAATGGATAAATAAATTTTTTACTTTCCTCATTAAACGGATCACCTTTAGTTTCTAGTGGAACTTTGCTTATTGATGTAAAGACAATATAAATAAACAAACCAGCAAAAAACATTATTGAACCTATTTCAGGAATTCCAACAGACCATTGATCTCCAACGGCAGAAGGCATAATCATATTGAATACATCAATATAGTGTCCTATCAAAATGGTTATACCTGCCATTACGATAATCCAATTTACTCTCTTTAAACTACTACTAACCAATAATAAAAAAGGTAAAATAAAATTAATTACAACCATTCCCCAAAAAGGAATTGAATAATCTTCAATTCGTGATATAAAATAAACAACTTCTTCAGGGATGTTAGAATACCAAATTAACATAAATTGGGAAAACCATAAATAAGTCCAAAAGACACTAAAACCAAACATAAACTTACCAAGATCATGGATGTGATTATCATTTACTTTGCTTAGATATCCATTAGATTTTAAATAAATTGAAATTAAAGCAATCGTTGTAACTGCAGAAACAGCCATACTAGCAAAAACATACCAGCCAAATAAAGTACTAAACCAATGAGGATCAATTGACATAATCCAATCCCAAGACATCATTGATTCAGTTACAAGGAAAAAAACTAAAAAAGCTGCAGAAAGCTTAAAGTTTTTTATGTGATAATTATTATTGTCAGAACTATCCTGTAATAGTGAAAATTTTCTTGAAAAATATCTGTATAAATACCATCCAGTTAAATATATAAAACCACGAACTAAGAAAAAGAAATTATTTAAATACCCACTTTTTGCTTTAATAATTTTGTCATGTTCAACTACTTCTGGATCCATCCAAATAAATAGATGATTGAAATGCATTGTAGAAAGGATTAAAATAAATAAAACAAATAATCCACCTGGTAATAAATAAGCAGTTATACCTTCCATTACCCTAAACAATACAGGTGACCACCCAGACTGAGATGCCCTTTGAATGGCATAGAATGCAAGCGTTCCAAGTGAGATCATAAAAAAGAAAAAAGCAGCTACGTATAAAGCAGCCCACGGTCTATTAGCTAATTGATGATAAACATGCTCATCATGTGACATTTCATGACCTTCAGAATGTTCTGAATCATGTTCTTTATAAGACTCAATCATTGAAGAATGTGCTTCCCCAGGATAATCATGACTTGATGCATGATCATCACCATGATGAGAGTTTGCAATGATTTCTTTTGCTTCTTCAATTGTACTTGGAGCAGAATAAAAACCAAAAACTATTCCTAATAAACCTAAAATTATTAGAGCAAGTGAAAAGATTTTTATTTTTTTAGTTAATACAAACATTCAAACTATTTTTTTAATTCATCTCTTAAGTCCATAACATATTGTGAAATTTTCCACCTTTCTTCTTGATCAACTTGAGATGCGTGAGATCCCATTAGATTTATTCCGTACATTAAAACATGATAAATACTTCCCTCTGTAATATCCCTGTCTGCATAACTTGGAATTCCTAAAAACTTTTCTCTTGTCATTAAAATTCCTTGTCCATCACCTTTAGATCCATGACAGACTGAGCAATATATTTCATAAAGTTCTTTACCTGTTTTAACACTTTCTTCTGTTCTTTGAATTGGTGACTTTAAATTTAGTTTAGCAAGCTCATAACCTTCATTTGTGTCTTCATACTCATAAGGCTCCCATCCTCTAGAAATCGTTCCTTCAACTGGTTTCTGTGCTTCAATTCCATTAGCAAATGCCGATGATTCAGCATAAGTATCATAACCAACAGATTCATACATATTTGGAAAAAATTGATAATTAGGTTTTGATGAATCAAAACATGAAACTAAAGAAAGTGATAATAATATGTATATGTAATTTATTTTATTCATCATTATTTTCTACTACATCAATTTTAAATATATCAGTTTTTTTAACTTTTGCTTTTAAATCTTTTTCATTTTTATTAATTCTGATTTGAATTAAAAATTTATCATCAGTAGTTTCAGGTATTGGGTTTTCAGCTTTTTTGAATGGCCATAATCTACTTCTCAAATAAAATGTTATAACCATTAAATGAGCTGTAAAGAAAACTGTTAACTCAAAAATAACTGGCACAAAGGCTGGTAAATTTTCTAACAAACTAAAACTAGGCTTTCCTCCAATATTTTGAGGCCAATCAACAATCATTATATAATTAATCATTAATAAACCAACCGTTAAACCTAAGCAACCGTATATAAAAGCATTAATTGCTAATCTTGTAGGTTTTAAGTCTAATAAATGATCTAAACCATGGACTGGAAATGGAGTAAAAACATCTTCTATAGTTACTCCTTCTTTCTTTAGAAGCTTAACAGCATCCAAAAGCTTGTCATCATCATCATATATAGCATGTAAAAATTTATTTGCCATCTTTATCTCTAATTTTTTTATAATTATCTCCAGATGATTTTAATATTGTTTTCACTTCTGCTTGGGCTATAACTGGAAAAGTTCTTGAGTATAAGAGAAATAAAACAAAGAAGAATCCTATGGTCCCAAGAAAAATACCAATATCAATAAATGATGGTGAAAACATTGTCCATGAAGATGGCAGATAATCTCTATGTAGAGAGGTTACTATAATTACAAACCTTTCAAACCACATTCCAATATTAACCACAATAGAAATAACAAAAGAAAATACTATACTAGTTCTGAGTTTTTTAAACCACATAAACTGAGGTGAAAAAACATTACAAGTCATCATGGCCCAATATGCCCACCAGTAAGGACCTGTAGCTCTATTTAAAAATGCATATTGCTCATATTCTACACCAGAATACCAAGCTATAAATAGTTCTGTTATATATGCGCATCCAACAATAGACCCTGTAATCATTATAACTATATTCATTAACTCTATGTGTTGAAGAGTGATATAGTCCTCCAAATTACAAACCTTTCTCATTACAATTAGAAGAGTTTGAACCATGGCAAAGCCAGAAAAAATAGCACCTGCTACAAAATACGGTGGAAAAATTGTAGTGTGCCAACCAGGTATTACAGAAGTTGCGAAATCAAAAGATACAATTGTATGAACAGACAAGACTAAAGGTGTTGCCAAGCCTGCTAGAACTAAAGAAACTTCTTCAAATCTCTGCCAATCTTTTGCTCTTCCACTCCATCCAAAACTTACAAGACTATAAATTTTCTTTTGAAATGGTTTTACTGCTCTATCTCGAATCATTGCAAAATCAGGAAGAAGACCTGTCCACCAGAAAACTAGTGACACAGTCAAATAAGTTGATATGGCAAATACGTCCCACAATAAAGGTGAATTAAAATTAACCCATAAAGATCCAAACTGATTTGGAATAGGCACAATCCAGTATGCCAACCAAGGTCTTCCCATGTGAATTAAAGGAAATAATCCAGCTTGTATTACTGAAAAAATAGTCATTGCTTCAGCTGATCTATTAATACCCATTCTCCACTTTTGTCTAAAAAGAAGCAAAACAGCTGAAATAAGCGTACCTGCATGACCTATACCAACCCACCATACAAAGTTTGTGATATCCCACGCCCAACCGACAGTTTTATTCAATCCCCAGACACCAATCCCAGTTGAAATAGTATATATAATACAGCCTATTCCCCACATAAATAAAACAAGAGCAATTGAGAAGACGATCCACCATTGTTTATTAGCGGTACCCTCAATTGGTCTAGCTACATCAACAGAAATTTGATGGTAGGTTTTGTTACCAGTAACTAAGGGTTTCCTTATTGGTGCTTCGTAATGAGATCCCATTATATACTTTTATTTTTATCTGTATTCCTAACCTTTGTATGGTAAAAAACATTTGGTTTTGTACCAACATATTCTAACAAATGATAAACTCTATCATCTTGTTTTCTCTTATATACTTCACTATTCTTATTATTAATATCTCCAAAGCTCATAGCTCCAGTAGAACATGCTGCAGAACATGCACATGCATCATTAAATTCACCAGCCTTAACTTCTCTACCTTCATTCTTCGCTTTAAGAATAACTGCTTGAGTAGATTGTATACAAAAAGAACATTTTTCCATTACCCCTCTTGACCTTACAACTACATCCGGGTTGAGGACCATTTTACCTAAATCATCATTCATGTGAAAATCAAACTCATCATTGTTATTATATAAAAACCAGTTGAATCTTCTTACTTTATATGGGCAATTGTTTGCACAATATCTTGTTCCAACACATCTGTTATAGGCCATATGATTTTGACCTTGTCTACCGTGAGAAGAAGCTGCAACAGGGCAAACTGTTTCACATGGTGCTTGATTACAATGCTGACACATTACAGGTTGAAAAACAACTTGAGGATTTTCGCTTGGCTCTTCCATTTCTCCAAAAACTGAAAGTGATTCACCTAATCCGGATATATTTTCTTTTTTCTCAATATCTGATGAAAAGTCAGATTCAGAAGAATAATATCTATCTATTCTTAACCAATGCATATCTCTCGATTTTCTAACTTCTTCTTTACCTACAACTGGTACATTATTTTCAGCATGACAAGCTATTACACATGCACCACAGCCAGTACAAGCATTTAAATCAATTGATAGATTAAAATGATGTCCTATTGATCTATCAAATTCAGTCCAAATATCAACCTCTTTAGAGTTAACAGGTTTTTCTATGTGATTTTTCGAAACTTTTGGTATTGGATTCCAATATTCTTTATCTTTTGAATTAAATATTTCTAAAGTAGTTTCTTTAATTATATCACCCCTTCCCATTAGAGTATTATGCAACTGAACACATGCAAATTCATGAATTTCATATACTGGCGATAATGTAACTTTTTGAGATTTTGAAAAATCTTTGTAAAGCTTAAAAGCGTTAACACCAGTTTTCATTTCATCTTTTACTCCATTATCTCTCCCATAACCAAAGGCTAAACCTACTGTTCCTTTAGCCTGACCAGGTTGAATGATTACAGGTGCCTTAACTTCTTTTCCATTCAATTTAATTAAAGCATAGTTACTATTTAATGCTCCATTTGATTCATTATAATTTTTTAAACCAATTTTCTCAGCATCAAATTTTGAAACAGTTATATAATTATCCCACGATACTCTTGTTAATGGATCTGGAAATTCTTGTAACCAAGGGTTGTTAGCTTGTTGACCATCACCCATACCAATTTTAGAATACATAATCAAATCATATCCATCATTGTTGACAGATACCAACTGAGATAAATAAGTAGAGTATTGTAGATTATTAGAATTTAAATTAATACTACTATTTGAAGAATAAACTCCATCATGTAAAGATGAATTCCATTTATTTGATGAAACCAAAATATTATTTTTCCAATTATCTTTTATTTTGTCATATAAAGAAGTATTGGAATCAGACCAATTTAAAATACACTCTTCAAATTGCTTAGTATCAAAAAGAGGCTTTATTGTTGGCTGAGTTAAACTATATTCTCCATTTATGAATTCAAAATCACCCCACGATTCTAACTGATGTGGAGTAGCTGCGACATGTGAAGAATACATAGCAGTTTCGTTAATTTTCATTGAAAAAGTCACACTAAAATTTAATTTTTTTAATGCTTCAATAAAATCGTTGGAATTAGATAAAGTGTAGCATGGATTTACACCACTCATTATTAAGCCCTTGATATCACCTTTTTTGATTCTATTTAAAAAACTATTTACTTTAGAATCATTACCATTTCTGACTAGGGAGACTTTAGTCTTACTTTTTACATTAGATTTTAATAAATCATTAATTCTATTAGTGATTATTTGAGCACTTAAATCATCTAGACCACAAACAACGACAGAATCTGAAGAATTAGAAAGTAAGTGTTTAGCTACATAATTTACTTTCTTTACTAACTCATCTGAAATAGATTGAATTGAGCTAGAATCACCTGAAATTTTTTGATACAAATGAGCTAAAAATAATTTTTGATCATTAATTGTTAACGGAATTCTTAAATCTGCATTAGAACCAGTTATTGACATATTAGATTCAACTTGTATATGTTTGGACATGGAAGCTTTTCCATTATTTTTATTTGGAATTCGACCCTTAACATAGTCATGATCATAGTTCGAGCCTTGCCAGTCTCCTAAAAAATCTGCACCTATTGAAACAATGCATTTTGCATTTTGAAAATCATAATAAGGAAGTGCTCTTAGTCCATACATTATTTCGTGCGCATCTAAGGCCGAGGATTCTGAAATTGAATCGTATTCAATATGTTCAACGTTCGGGTATTTATCAATGAACTCAGAAATAATTTTTTTGCTTGTTGGACTGTTAATAGTTGACGTTAAAAGAACTACATGCTGATTAAGTGATTTTAAAGAATTTAATTGAGCTTTTATATTATTATTAAAATTTTCCCAACTAACATCTTGTTTATTTATGATAGGCCCTTGAACTCTTCCACTATCATACAAACCAAGAATTGAAGCATTTAGTCTAGCATTAGCATGCCCAGTATACGAAGACATTTTATTATTTTCTATCTTAATGGGTCTTCCTTCTCTAGTTTTGACAAGAACGTTTGCTGAGTCAAAGCCATCATACAAAGTAGTTGCATAATAATTTGCAATGCCTGGAATAATTCTGTCAGGCTGAACTACATAAGGAACTGACTTGTGCACAGGTCCTTCACAACTGGCAAGTACTGCAGCTGTTGTGCTAAAACCTAAATATTTTAAAAAATCTCTTCTATCAGTTTGAGCATTATTGATTGAATCATTTGAAAAAATATTTTCATCAATAGGGAGTTTTTCAGCAAACTCATTATGCTTAATCTGATCAAGGCCATTATTAGGCTTTAATTCTAACTCGCTTTTCCAATATTTTTTTTCTTGACTCATTTAATCCAAATTTAATAATGGCACTTACCACATTCAAGTCCGCCCATTTGAGCTACAGTTAATTTTTCAACTCCGTACTTTTTAGATAATTCTTTGTGAATTTTAGTATAGTATTCATTGTCTTTAACCTTTACATCTGATTCTCTATGACAACTTATACACCAACCCATTGTTAAAGAAGAATGCTGATAAACAATCTCCATTTCTTCAATTGGGCCATGACATTCTTGGCATTCAACGCCAGCAACATTTACATGCTGAGAGTGATTAAAGTATACGAAATCAGGAAGATTATGGATTCTAACCCACTTTACGGGCTCAGTTTCACCAGTATATGTTCTACTCTGTTCGTCCCATCCAACAGCCTTATATAATTTTTTTATTTCGTTAGTGTAGAAGTCTTTTGTGTATCCTTTTTCAAGATCTTCCTCACCATTATACTCGGCAATATTTTCATGACAATTCATACATACGTTAAGCGAGGGTATTCCTGAATGTTTAGACTTTCGGGCAGAAGAATGACAATATTGACAATCAATTTGATTAGCTCCAGAATGAATTTTATGAGAATAATGTATGGGTTGAACTGGCATGTAACCCTGATCAATACCGATTTGCATCATCCATCCATAAGCAAAATAAGCACTAGAAAGCAAAAAGAATACTACTGAGCAAAAAACTAAGAATTGATTTCTGACAAATAATTTCCAAAGAGGAACTTTTAAGAGAGGTTTAGTTTCTTCAAATTCAACACCATTTTTCTTTGCAATGGCTCTTAATGTCTTGTTTACCATAAACAACATAGTTAACAAGACGCATAAAATAAAAATTAATACTATTAGGATTATATCACTTGATATAGAACCACTTCCTTGTGATTGTGAGGTAGCTGCAGTAGTAGCAACAGCAGCAACAGGCTCTGGCTTATAATCAGTGTAGGCAAGAATATTATCGATATCCGTATCAGAAAGCTGAGGAAAAGCGTTCATTGCGGCTTTGTTGTATTCCTCCCAAATTGCTACCGCTCTTTCATCACCAGCTTTTATCATCGCCGAACTGTTTTTAATCCAACTATACAGCCATTCTTTTTCGTATTTTGCCGAAACACCTGCCAATGCAGGTCCTATGAGATTTTTATTTAGCTTGTGACAAGCTGCACAATTAGCATTAAATAAAGACTTACCTTTAGCAATATCAACATCTTGTGAATAAGCATTAAAAGAGAAAGAAAAAACTAAAAATAGAAGCGCTAAAAATCTAGATACAGAAAGTTTCTTAAATAGTTGATTTAGATGTTTGTTTTTTATAGTTTCCAACAATTAAAAAATTGCTTGATTTTAGGATACAAAAATAATAAAGAATAACCATACAAAAAATATATTTTGAATCTATTTTTTAATTTTTAACATTTCTAAATAATGGACTTTTTTTAACCACATTATTTTTTAAATAA
>Ga0163110_10002102_pt1 | contig 10236 bp, 7 predicted proteins | sample CRUFie1St17metaG_FD_108703 | JGI IMG/M metagenome (GOLD analysis project Ga0163110, IMG submission 108703) | Marine microbial communities from the Costa Rica Dome - CRUD Field 142mm St17 metaG | ecosystem: Environmental > Aquatic > Marine > Oceanic > Photic zone | place: Costa Rica: the Eastern...
CCAAATGGCTCTTTTCATGAAGCTCTGGCTTTTATCAGATTGCGAGAGACTTGGATTAGAGAGAAACTCTCAAACCGGCTTCCAGATATATCACCAAAATATGGAGGAGAGATATTGTTTAAGGGGCAAAAGCTTATTATAAATATGTCCAACGATAAAAAGACCTACATAAATAATGACCAATTATATTTGGATGTTAAAACAGATCAATTAAGTGGAAAATTAAAAGCATTTCTAAAGAATAAAGCACGGGACCGTTTAGCCTTTGTTTCAAATAACTATTCGAGTGTTATTGGAAAAACATTTGAGAAATTGACACTACGTGATACTAAAACCCGCTGGGGTTCATGTTCATCGAATGGTAATCTAATGTATTCTTGGCGTCTTATTATGGCTCCGCCAAAAGTGTTGAATTATGTTGCAGCCCATGAGGTGTCACACTTACTTCATTTAAACCATTCAGCTAAGTTTTGGGATACCGTCTCATATCTAATGCCAGATTTCAGAGATCACAAAGATTGGTTAAGAAAAAATGGCCAATTACTACATCGCTATAAATTTTAACTATTTGTATTTCTGATAACATTCTTCAAATTCTTGATCAGTGAAATCCGTTCTTGATCATTCATATTTTTTAAAATCTCATTTTCTTGGTTTCTAGCAGCGTTGAACAAATGCGAGACTCTATTCATGCCAAGATCCGTGCCAGTAATAATAATATCATCACCATGACCAGATAAAATACACAGGTTATCATCACTCATTTGCTTGAGCACATTCAGTATTGCACTTGGATCCACAAAAGTCCTTGCACAAAGGTCAACCAAATTTCGAGAAACTTTACCATGTAATGATGCTAGTATTCTCCATTCTGGGATGGTCAAATCTTCCGCATCAACTGTTTTGTGAAAAAGGGTTTCGACTTGCCTACTGGCTCGTGCTAATTGATAAATAAGCAACTCATCTATCAAACTCATACCTGTATCAATATCTGGTTCAGAATGTTGGTCAGGTTTAATAGCAGAGGTTGTGGCATACGAACCCTCGCTAAACACAAGACCCTGTTTTGAAGTATTTATAAGTTTAACAACCTCGCCAACAATAATCCAATGAACTCCACCATCGTGAATATCATGAGTTTTACAATCAAATCGGCTCGAAACATCGCTAATAATAGGTACCCTATTTTGATCTTCATTCCATTTGATATTCGAAAACTTGTCTTCACCTTTTATTGCGAATTTATTAGAGATTTCCGCTTGGTCTGAGGCTAACACATGAACTGCAAAATAAGTTGCGTTTGTAAATGATGGCGCAGATAAAGCTGCTTTGGCGATACTCCAAAGAATAAGAGGTGGTTCCATAGAAACCGAATTAAAACTACTTGCTGTCATCCCAATAGGATCATCGTTTAGATCCCTAGCAGTTATTATCGTAACACCTGTTGCAAAACTGGATAAAGCAGATCTAAACTTACTAGAAGAAAAATTTTTCATTAGAGATCTCTTAGGTTTGTTTTAAGAAGCAATCAACTCTATCTATAACACGGTCACGATCATAAAGATCAAAATAAGCCGCATGCATCAAATGAGGGGGGCCAAAGAAGAATCGCTCATAAAGAGTTTGTCTACTGCCAAATCCCGATACACATACATCATGAGCTAGTCTATATAGGGCAACCCGGTCTTTAGCTTCCAAATTTGCCACATGAAAGTACTTATCAACATCACCACTTATCGCATTTTCAAAATCAGCTTCAGAAGGTGTTGCCATCAAAGAAGATGATCCCATTAGTTGCAACATCTCAACCATTCTAGGATAATACTTGGGAAATAAATTTCGTTGTGTATCTAATGGCCTTCGATTTGGAACAAAATTTCCATATTGATCCTCATGTGCATCATGCTCAGCCTGATATAATAATGCTCTAACTGTTTCTGTCATCATCATTATTTCAGAGATCATTCCCTTCATAGCTAGGTCTTTATCACGACCTGTAGCCTTTGCTATTGCGCACAAAATCCCAGTCAAAAATTCTGCTTTTGCTAATTTCCCACATGCGACTTGATGGGCCATATGCACTACCGCATTCGTATCAGCGAAAGCTCTATTACATAGCTCTGGTTGACCATACATGAATATTCGCTCCCAAGGGACTAAGACATTATCAAAAATTACAACGGCGTCCATTTCTTCAAAGCGACTTGAAAGTGGCGCATCAAAATTTGATTTTCCATTGTCATAAGTATCTCTACATATCAATTTTAAACCTGGTGTCGCGATAGGAATGGCAAACGCAAACGCAAATGGGATATTGGCTGGATCAGCTTTTAATACTGTAGAAGGGAAAACTTCTATCTCATCAGCAAATGGACCCAACGTTGCAAGCAATCTTGCACCAGTAACAATTATTCCTGCATCAGTTTCTTTTACCACATGCAGCGCCACTTGATCATTATAAATCCCTGCTGCTGCTTGTTTGTGGCTTACTGATGGGTTTATCAGGGTATGAGTTAAAATCTGATCATTAGTCCTCGCAAAATTATAAAAATCAAGCATATTTTTAGAAAACTCGGCATTACCTACCGTCCCTTGATCTAAGAATGATCTGGCGGCTGCAAATGACATAAGCGATGCATTCTTGTAATCTGGTGTTCTCCCAAACATCCCATGACTCCAGGTTGCCCATTCATAATAAGCCTTACCGCGATCAAGAATATCTTGCTTCGACTTTGGTGTCTTGAAAGACAACGGACAACGGATACCATCCTCATCAACATAGGTAACTTTATCCTGATATTTCAAATCATGCTGTTTATCCAAAAATCCAGCCAAAGAAGCTACTCCTCGTGACATTCCAGGTTCAGAAGTAACATCCTTAACCCGCTTGCCTTGAGTCCATATTTCACGATCATCCTGAAGACCTGATATATATTCTGCACCTGTTCTAATGCCTTTGCCCGTGAATATTGATGTATCTTTCATGACTTTATCCTTCTTTTAACTAGAAAATTTTTGTAACAATTGCTCTAAACTTTGCCATTCTTTATTGCTGAATTTAGCTTTTAGTCTAGAATGGATAGCGAGCACACTCGGTGCAACCAATTCTTGCAGCTCTTTACCACGTTTCGTTAAGCTTATTTGAACCTGTCTCCTATCTTTAACACTTCGAATTTTAATGATTAATTGCTTTACAATTAATCTATCCAAGATACCTACCAAACTAGGTGCAGGTAGAAGAGTTATATTGGATAGCTTTGCAACAGTAATATTATTTTCTGCCCATAAAACTCTCAAAATTCGCCACTGCTGCTCTGTAAGATCATGCTTATAAAACAAATTACGATATTCAGGCATTATTGCATCAAGAGCTCTATACAACTGCATAGGCAAAGAAGCACTAAAAGCTGGAACTTCATTCATATCAAAATAATTCATATGTGAACTATATTAATAATTCAAATATGAAAGCAAGCTTTTTCTAACTTTTAAAAACTATTCTTTTTTTGTTTATAGAATATACTATTATTATCTAGTAACTTAAATTTTTGTATGATAACTTTTCTGTGATCACAGATGTAAACTTGGGAAAATATAATGGGAATTGAAAACTTTAACCCAATCAGAGAGTTGCAAGAGAATGTTGCGTTACCTTTTAATGAAGCGAAGGCGATGCCAAAATCTGTCTATACTTCGAAAGAATTCCTAAATTATGAAATTGAAAATGTGTTTAAAAAAGATTGGTTCTGTGCTGGCCGCTCAGACTCACTAAAAAATATTGGTGATTATTTCACATTAGAGTTAGCTGGCCAACCAATTATGGTATTGCGAGACAATGATAAAAAAATAAGAGCGCAATCCAATGTTTGTCGCCACAGAATGTCAACATTATTAGAGGGATCTGGCAATACAAAAACCATAGTTTGTCCGTATCATGCATGGACCTATGGTCTAAATGGAGTTTTAAGAGGCGCTCCTGCTATGACGCTAAATAAGGATTTTGACAAAAAAAAATATTGTCTTCCAGCAATAAAGTGCGAAGAATGGCTTGGTTGGATTATGATATCTCTCAACCCTGTAGCGAAACCTCTCAAGAAATCATTGTCTGAAGTATCAGATTTAATTGGTGATTTTGAAATGGAAACTTACACCCAGACTTTTTTTGAAACCCATGTTTGGGATACAAATTGGAAAGTCTTAGCGGAAAACTTTATGGAAAGCTATCACTTACCGGTCTGCCATGCAGGAACCATCGGAGGCTTGTCAAAGCTAGAAGAAATGGACTGCCCTCCCGGGAAAGAAGCTTTTAACTATCACTTCATATTAAAAGAGCCTCATTTTAAGCTTGCAAATGCTCATCCGAATAATACGCGATTAAAGGGTGATTGGAGAAGAACTACTGTGCTGCTTGCTATTTATCCAAGCTTATTAATAACTCTAACTCCAGGATATTTTTGGTACCTTTCTTTACATCCAAAAGGTGTTGACAAAGTGCATATTAATTTTGGCGGCGGCATGTCACCTGATTTTGTAAATGATCCAGATGCTCAAGAGCACTTTAAGGCAGTCAAAACACTTTTGGATGAAGTTAATGTAGAAGATCGAGACTGTACTGAAAAAGTATTCAAAGGTTTACTTTCGGATAGTGCAAAACCAGGTCACTTATCGCATTTAGAGCGCCCAAATTATGATTTTGCGAAATACTTAGCATCTCATTCTTGATCGCTCTAATAAATTAATAAGGGCTTGCACTTGATTTAAGTATGTTAGACAACAGACAATTATTGTACCATGCAGACTTACTTGTATCTCTCTAATGATTATGAAAAAATTTTTATTTACCAAAAATTGATTAACTCATGAATAATAAGATGAAAAATAATAACAAAATAATTACTAACTTAGGGACTGAGTTAGACCTAGACTGGGTTCTAATGACACAAGCGAATACATCAGCAATTGAGAGACGCGCTAATAACATTGGAAATAGACGATCAATAAAAAAACACCACCAAGCCGCATGGCTACTAAAAGCTATTACATTAATTGATCTTACAACTTTATCCGGGGATGATACCACAAGGCGTGTCGAAAGACTTTGCGCAAAAGGAATGCAGCCAATTAGTAAGGCATTAGTGGCTGCATTAGGTGTAAAAAAACTAAATATCCAGGTAGGTGCTATATGTGTTTATCATGAAATGGTAGAAACCGCAGTAAAAGCTTTAGAAAAAACAGATATTCCAGTAGCAGCTGTTTCTACAGGATTTCCCGCGGGTCTTTCTCCACTAAAACTTCGGATACGTGAAATTCAAGAAAGGGTTAAAATAGGTGCTAAGGAGATAGATATTGTCATTACGAGAAGAAATGTCTTAAACGGAAACTGGAATAAACTATATGATGAAGTAAGATTATTCAAAGAAGCTTGTGGTGCCGCGCACATGAAAGCCATCTTAGCGACTGGAGAGCTAGGAACATTAAGAAATGTGGCTCGAGCATCAATAGTTTGCATGATGGCAGGAGCAGACTTTATTAAAACATCAACAGGTAAAGAGAGTATAAATTCTACATTGCCTGTAACGCTTATTATGTTACGACAGATTAGAGATTTTTATGAGAGAACTGGATATCAAGTAGGTTACAAACCAGCTGGTGGCATCTCAAAAGCTAAAGACGCCTTAACCTACTTAAGTCTCTTAAAAGATGAATTAGGAGATCGATGGTTGTACCCTGACTTATTTAGGTTTGGAGCTTCATCTCTGTTAGGTGATATTGAAAGACAATTAGATCATTTTAATACTGGCCAATATTCAGCAGCCTTTCGCCATGGAATGGGGTAGATATGACACTAAATGAAATATTCGACAATATGGACTGGGGAACAGCACCTGAAAATGACAAACTAGCACTATTATGGATAAAAGAAAATAATAGTACATTTGAGCACTTTATCGATGGGAAATTCACTAAAAGTAAAACGTATTTTAAAACAAAAAATCCAGCAAATAATCAGTTTCTAGCTAATATTGCAGTTGGATCCAAATCGGATGTAAATCTTGCAGTAGCCTCGGCTATCAAGGCCCAAAAAAAATGGGTTCAAATTGGGTGTCACAGAAGATCAAGATACTTATACGCTATAGCTAGACTAATGCAAAAACATAGTCGGCTTTTTGCAGTCTTAGAAACTATTGATAATGGCAAGCCAATAAGAGAGAGTCGTGATATAGATATACCTTTGGCAATTAGACATTTTTATTATCATGCCGGTGCTGCACAATTAATGGAGACAAATTTACAAGGATATGAGCCAATAGGCGTTTGCGGTCAAATAATTCCTTGGAATTTTCCATTACTTATGCTTGCTTGGAAAATCGCCCCAGCAATTGCCATGGGTAATACAGTTGTTTTAAAGCCTGCTGAATATACGTCGCTTACAGCCATGCTTTTTGCGCAAATATGCATTGAAGCAAATATTCCAAAAGGAGTTATTAATATCGTTACTGGCGAAGGTTCTACAGGATCTTTTATAGCTGAGCACAAGCAAATTAATAAAATCGCATTTACAGGATCAACTGAAGTGGGACGAAAGATTAGATCTGAAACTGCTGGAACAGGAAAATCGTTAACTTTAGAACTTGGTGGAAAGTCTCCCTACATCGTTTTTGATGATGCTGATATTGATAGCGCTATTGAAGGACTAGTAGACTCAATTTGGCTCAACCAAGGTCAAGTATGTTGCGCTGGATCAAGGCTCCTAGTTCATGAAACAATATCAGAACAGTTTTATGTCAAACTTAGAAAAAGAATGAAAAGACTAAGAGTTGGTAATCCATTAGATAAATCAATTGACATGGGTGCAATTGTAGATCGAAAACAACTTTCTACAATCTCTAAATTGGTTAAAGAGAATGGACACGAAGGAGACTGCTTCCAGCCCAATACAAGCATGCCATCCAAAGGTTTTTATTATCCACCAACTTTGATTACAAAAATGGAACCATCTGCAGATTTAATGCAAAAAGAAATTTTTGGTCCTATTTTAGTATCAACTACTTTTAGAACTCCAAATGAAGCCATTGAACTTGCAAATAATACAAAATACGGACTGGCGGCAAGCATTTGGACCGAAAATATCAATTTAGCTCTAGATCTTGTACCCAAAATACATTGTGGGGTCGTCTGGATTAACTCGGTAAATCAATTTGATGCCGCTGCAGGCTTTGGGGGTCGAAAAGAAAGTGGCTTTGGTCGTGAAGGTGGAAGTGAGGGTCTACTAGCATATGTGCGACCACGAGTACAAACTTTGCCCCTGAAAGCACAAAAGAGATTTAAAAAAACAAAATATAAAGCTGACAGTAAAAATTATTTGGATAAAACACTGAAACTATATGTCGGAGGTAAGCAGGTAAGACCTGACAGCGGGTACTCAACACCAATATATGGCCCAAAAGGCTTTATAACTCACGTGGCGGATGGTAATCGTAAAGACATCAGAAATGCAGTTGAAGCAGCTCATAAGGCAATCACCTGGGGAAAAGCTTCAGGCCACCTAAAAGCGCAAATTTTGTTTTATTTGGCAGAGAATTTAGATACCCGAAGTTCTGAGTTTGTTGAAAATATTGTTTCGACAACTGGAATAAGTAAGGAGCTTGCTAAAAAAGAAGTTGAAACTTCTATTTCTAGATTATTTTCGTATGCAGCATGGGCAGACAAGTTTGACGGCTTGGTTCACAATGTCCCAATAAGAGGCGTTACTTTAGCCATGAATGAACCTATTGGAGTTGTAGGTGCGATTTGCCCTGAAGAACATCCACTTCTAGGCTTTATCTCAATAGTGGGGCCACTTATTGCAGCAGGTAACAGATGTGTAATTATTCCATCAGCGCCCTATCCAAATATTGCGGTTAGTTTTTATCAAATTTTAGAAACTTCAGACGTACCTGCTGGCGTTATAAATATCATTACCGGTGATGAAGGGGATTTAATTAAAACTTTATCGGAACATCACGACGTTGCCTCAATATGGTATTTTGGTGCAGGCAAAAATTCTGGAAAAATTGAAAAATTATCTGCTCACTCTTTAAAACGTACATGGGTTAATAACCACAAAACACGTGACTGGATAAATAATGGTGAAGGAAAAGAATTTCTTCGAAATGCCACAGATGTAAAAAATATCTGGATCCCTTATGGTGAATAAAGATCTGTCCTCAATCAATATTTTAGAAAAGTTAATTAACTTTCCTACAATAAGCAGAACACCCAATATTGAATTAATTCAATGGGTTGCAGATCTTTTAGAGTCTTTTGGAATTAAATCCACTATTTTACAAAATGAAGATGGCACCAGGGCAAATCTTTATGCTACTTCCAATAACTCTCAGGAAGCTGGAATAATGCTCTCTGGCCATACCGATGTAGTTCCTACAGACGGTCAGGATTGGAAAACAAACCCATTTCAATTGGTACATTCTGACGGAAAACTGTTCGGACGCGGGACTGCAGACATGAAAGGTTTTTGTGCAAGTGCGATTAAAGTAATGTGTGAAGCGTCAAAAAACAAACTCAGCGCTCCAATACATTTAGCCCTCTCATTTGACGAAGAAATCGGATGTATTGGGGTAAGATCCCTAATCGACATGTTAAAAACAAGTCCAGTTAAACCAAAGATGTGTATTGTCGGAGAACCAACGTTGTTAGCTGTTGCTTCAGGTCATAAAGGCAAAATAGCCTTCCGAACAACCTGCCATGGAATTGAAGGTCACTCAGCTCTTGCTCCATTAGCACTTAATGCACTTCATTTAGGCACTGATTTTGTCAATATAATACGCGCTGTACAGGATGAGATAATCGAAAAAGGTGAAAAGGACAACGATTATGATGTACCATATACAACTCTGCATGTAGGTAAAATAAATGGTGGTGTAGCACTAAATATTGTTCCCAATTTATGTGTCATTGATTGGGAGATTCGGAACCTTGCAAACGATAATCCCAAGTCGATTCTAACCCGAATTAAAGAACTTGTGGATATAAAACTACGGGAATACAACAACCAGAAAGCTAAGATCTATTGGAATGAAACTTTTTCATACCCAGGATTAGGAACCGACATAGATGCTGAGATCATTAATTTTGTTCGAAGTTTAACAGGCACCAATAATACCATAAAAGTAGCATTTGGCACCGAGGGTGGATTGTTTCATAAGGAAGTTGGTATTCCAACAGTTGTTTGTGGGCCTGGTTCAATGCTCCAAGGCCATAAACCAAATGAATTCATCACAGTTGAGCAGTTGGAAAGGTGTGATCTCATGATGACCAAACTTTTAGATAGTCTTAAAGTTGCAAAAAATTAAACTTTAACAGGAATTTTTTTCAGTAATGGCAACAAACGAGCCATGTCTGGTCCATTCTCCCTACCTGTTAAAGCTTTTCGTAAAGGAAGAAACAATTGTTTTCCTTTACGATCGCTTTTTGATTTAAGAACTGTTGTCCACTTCGCCCAGCTTTCCTCATTCAACCCAGATGCAGGTAACAGGCCCAAAGCGTCATTCACATATTCACGGTCAACTTCATCTACCACCGGTCTTACACCATTTTCACTTAAATTTATCCAATATTTAAAATCCTCCAAGATTATCAAATTTTGCCTTACAACATCCCACAATGCCTCTGAACCAGCTGTTTTTTCTAGTTTACCTTCGACTTCAGAAAAACTTAATCCGCTGATATATTTGGATGTGATCGGAAAAAGATCTTTTTTATCAAATTTGGTTGGCGCTGCCCCAAAACTAGAAATATTAAAATTCTCTTTTAACTCACCCATTGAGGTAAATAATTCTCCAGACCTGCTAGATCCAAGGCAAGATAAATGGCTTAAAATAGCCATCGGTTCAATACCAGCCATACGCAAGTCCTTTAGAGATAAAGTCCCAAGACGCTTTGAAAGACTTTCTCCTGATGGTCCTGTCAAAAGTGAATGATGTGAATATGCTGGCAGAGCCCCTCCAAGGGTTTGAGTAATTTGTATCTGAGTGGCAGTATTTGTCACATGATCTGAACCTCTGACCACATTTGTTATTTTCATATCCATATCATCAATGACCGAAGCAAGCGTATAGAGGAACTGTCCATCGGCTCTTATCAATACTGGATCAGAAATTGAGGCAGAATCTATAGATATTGCACCTAAGATATGATCTTCCCATTCGATTCTATTATGAGCTAACAAAAATCTCC
>Ga0163110_10002106_pt1 | contig 10229 bp, 16 predicted proteins | sample CRUFie1St17metaG_FD_108703 | JGI IMG/M metagenome (GOLD analysis project Ga0163110, IMG submission 108703) | Marine microbial communities from the Costa Rica Dome - CRUD Field 142mm St17 metaG | ecosystem: Environmental > Aquatic > Marine > Oceanic > Photic zone | place: Costa Rica: the Eastern...
GAGTGGATACTATTAATAAAATTTTCTTCCTTATCCCAAGCAATATTGAAATTTTTGGGTTCAAATCTTTTTATATATGTAAGGGCTACAGGATTAAAGTTTTTAGGATCAAAAACACCCTTCTGTATCATACCCTCAGAAGAGCAACGATTCAAAATAAAAAACACGGCGGCGCGGACAAGATGATCTTTGAAGCCCCTGAATGTGAGTTGGTAAGTATCGAAAACTCTCTCATCGTCAATCGGCCAAAAATGATCAATTGCTCTCAGTATAATATCAGGATTGTCAAACATACTTCGCCAGAAATCATAAACAACAAAACTTGTGGTATGTGAAACCACATGACGCTCGGCAAGTGCTAAATTCATTTCTATCTCACCTGAATATAACAGATAAGTATCTACCTTAGCTTGTTCAGGAATTAATTGTTTTAAGACAGGCAGAGACTTAGGAGCAAATCTTAAATCTTTAATTGGTGATCTCATTACATGCCTATTTTAGATTTCCATTCACTAACAGCATCGCCCACAGCTTCAACATCTGAAAAGTCGATTTCGTTCAAGCTAGCTAAAGCCTTCATAGCGTCATCTTGTGACATTTTACCGTCCGCGGGATTAAAAGTGGAAAGTTCTGCATGTGTTTTTTTCAATGAATTGATCACTTCTGAACTCGATTGTGTTTGCTGTTCAAAGGCATGACGATCAGTTTTAACCTTTTTTGTCTTTACGCCCGGCACAACTTCTGCTATTTTATCAATAGAGTCCGCGCCTTGTAGCTCTTGAACTTGCTGAAGAACTTGATTTAATTGATCAGGACTGAGATTAGACAAATCAACCTCAGACATGTCTGGTGTCTCGTATTCTTCAGGCATCTCATATTCACCATTTTCATTTTGCTTGAGTTGTTGGCGTGCATTAAATTGATACTCCAAGTATTGATCAATAATTGAGCTGACATCTCCTAGCATTACATCAATAGAAGCCAATTCCTCCCTAAGACCGGTCACTTCCAACAAAGTTTGTGCGCTCATAACAGCACTAGCCGGCGGTGGTTCCGCAGCAATTGAAGTTAGACGTGTAATAGAATTAGCCAGAAGTCGACTAGTCTCGGCGGGAAGTTGGCTCTCGTCGATTGTGTACTGTAAAAGTATTGGTTTTTTCATTTTATCCTCTTAAAATTTGTTTGTTTTTGTGCAGTGTCTTTTCAATAATTTCAGGTGCACCAATCACTACAATTTCGGTGCCGCTGTTTCCTTTATCGATCGTGATTTTTGAAAACCTATGGTTTACATCTAAATCATCATCAATCAGACCTTGCTCGTTTAGTTGCTTAAGCCTGTGTTCCTCCCTGACCATAACAACGTGCTCAGGATTAACAAAAACTTCTCTCAATGCGTACCTAGCGTTTGTGGTGACAGCACCTGTGCCACAAACTTCAGTTAATCTTACTAGCATGCTTCCCCCATGGGGTATACATCTCTTATTTTAACATTCCAATGGCCATTTGCATAAACACGGTATATGTATCGGCTACGTGTGCTCAAATAAACGCCAGCAATAGGCTTTTCGGCCAATCTCATTCTCATACCCTTATCTGTGTCGATCCACAATTCTGTTCCTTGTGGGATATGAATTAAGTCACCTTGTTGCATTATCTATCCTCCGTTTGAATAATGGCAAAACCAGTCGTAATTAGTGTTCCGGCACAACTAGCCGCATTTTGCAGAGCAGTTGTAGTTACCTTCACAGGATCAATGATGCCACTTTCAATCATATTTGTCAACCGATTGTTTCTAAAATCCCAGCCACAATCATCATCAGAATTAATAACTAAGTTAGTTAGTACATCTGCAGATTCACCAGCATTTATAGCCATCTGTTGAAAAGGCGCCTTGCACGCTTCAACCACAATTAGCTTACCGATGTTCTGGTCATCATGGGTGACTGTAATTTCGACATCTTTACTAGCCCTTAGAAGTGCCATGCCACCGCCGCCAATAATTCCTTTATCCTGCGCTGAACGCACAGCTTCTAAGGCATCCTCAATCCTGTGCTTACGCTCTATCATCTCAACTTCAGTTGAACCACCAACTGAAATTATAGCAACACCAGAAGAAAGTCTGATCACTCTTGATTGTAACATCTCAGCCTCTTTCATAGACTGCGTATCTTTGACTTGCTTCTTTAGAGCCTGTATTCTTTCATCAATTAGCTTGAAATTAGACTTACCACCAATCACGGTGGTTGCATACTTGGTACTCTCAATAGCGCGGGCCATACCTAAATCTGATAGCTTAATGTCTGAAAGTTTAGTGCCGCTCTCACGTGTGATAAACGTCGCACCAACAGAAAGTGCTAGATCGTCTAGCAGGTAGCGCCTCTCTTCGCCGTAGTAAGGTGCTTTAATAGCTGCAATTTTAAGCGTGCCCCTGATAGCATTCATAATCATTGCAGCCAGAGCCTGACCGTCTATTTCTTCAGCTACAATAATTAATGGACGACCCTCACGAGCAACCATTTCAAGAATCGGCAGGATGGGCTCAACTTGAGAAATTTTATAATCAGTGACAAGAATAAGCGGTTCTTCGTAATTCATAGTTGCACGACGCTCATCCGTGATAAAAGCAGAAGCACAATATCCAGCCTCCACCTTAAAACCCTCTGTTACATCAATCGATGTTTCTAAAGAGCGGGATTCTTCAATTGTTATGGAGCCATCTTCGCCCACCCTATCAATAGCGAGAGTAACAAGATTTCCAATAGTAGCATCATTGTTGGCTGAAATCGTAGCGACATGAGCGATATCTTCCGCACTAGTGACAGGGGTCGCCATTGTCTCCAGATTTTTTGTAATTTGTTTGACTGTTGCATCAATACCTCTTTTAAGTTCAATTGGTGAGACACCTGTAGCAATATACTTTTGTGATTCGTTTAGAATACCTCTAGCTAAAACAGTCGCCGTAGTTGTCCCATCACCGGCAGTGTTGTTGGTTTCAATAGCCGCTTGTTTAATAATCTGGGAGCCGGCGTTCTCGAATGGATCATCTAAAGATACAAAATGTGCCACTGTCACGCCATCTTTAGTAATAAAGGGCGCCTTGCCATGTTCTTGCAAAATAACATCGCGGCCGCGTGGGCCAAGTGTTGATGCAACATTATCGGCTAAAGTGTTTACGCCTTTAAGAATTTTTTGTTGTAGCGATGTTTTATCATCAAATGCTCTGCTCATTAATACCTCTGGTTATATATTATTATAGTTTATATTTAAATATTTGTCAAGTAATTTATATGACAATATCAGCAATTCCAAGGTCAACAGCCTCATCAGCTGAAAGATAAATATTAACTTTTTCGTTTAACATTTTAGTTAGTTTTTTCTTTGAAAGTTTAGTATTGGCAACAAGTGCTGCTACATAATCATCTTGTAGCTGTTGCATAGCTTCAAGCTCGTTTGTTAAATTTGGAAGCGAGCCCATAGTGCCACCAACAACATTGTGCAGCATTACACGACAGTTTTTGCCAATCTTTCTTTTGCCCTGTGTGCCAGCGGCCAGTAGTAATACGCCGGCTGACATAACTTTTCCCAACCCAATGGTGTGTATTTCCGTCTCTTCTTTGATAATCTCCATAAGATCGTATAAAGCAAACATATCATCGGCGTTTCCGCCATATGTTGAAACATAAAATTCAATCGGTCTTTTGCTCTGATTTTCTTTTAAATTTTTATTAGTCTCATTTAGATAAATCATTGAATGACAAATGTCAGCAATCTTTTCGTGCTCAACATCGGCAAAAAGCCCAATGACACGCAGGTCAGGCTCAGATGAGCCACCACTAATAGCATCAGGATCCAGCAAAATTACTCTGTCTGTTTGAGCGGACGCGGCTTCTTCTTTTAAAAGCAAGTCAATAGTTTCTTGCAATTTTTTAATTAACTTATCAATCATAATTTATCCTCCATTAAGATAGAAATGTTTTAGCTATATTTTTATTCGTGTTTAAGTATACCATCGCCGAGTCCCAATCGTCAAACTCTATCACCGATCTAAAATAATCAGGATGGAAAGCGACTATTGTGGCTATGCTCCGTGCTTGGAATGTTTTTACCTCGTTGTCAGATATGCTTACGATTTTTTTGTAAACATCATCTTGCTCAGTAACACCACATTTTAACAATGCTAATAGTTTTTGAGATACGGCGTAGCTGTATTCTTCTATGCATTTTACTAGTATAGACAAACAAATTACATGCATAACTTTAAGTAGGCGCACGGACACTCTAGACGACTTAAAAAAATAAAATGTACGGCAAGTAATATATCCAAACAAAAATGTCAGTAGATGGAGAGCATAAAATTCAAGACTCATAATACACCAAAAAAATAACCATCTGGTTAGATGGTTATTATATCAAACAGTAAGATATTTGTCAAGCATTACTTTTTAGCTAAACGATTAAAAATACGCTCGGCTAATTCGTCGACCATTTGTTGCTTATCATTTTCTTCATTGAGACGTGCGGCAACACGCTTGGCAACTTCAGCAACAACTGCATCTTGATCGAATGCTTCTCCTTCCATATAGGAAGAACCTCGCATTCCTGGCTCATCGTCGCCCATATCATCCAAGTCATCATCATCATCGAGTGCGGCTTCATCTCCAAGTTCATCACCTCCCATCGGAGAATCCACATCATCATCTCTATCCAAATCCTTATCCATTTCTGCATCGGCCATATCATCACCGTCATCCATCTCAACATCAACGCCTACAAGATCTGCCAACTTCTGAACAAGATCCATAAATTGGTCTTCCTTGTCGCCGCCGGCAGCGGGTGCAGCATCCATGTCCATGTCCATGTCAAGAACATCGCCGGGGCCATCATCCGATTTCATATCCATGTTCATGTCCACATCCCCACCAGGAGCAGGCTCGGGAGCATCTAATTCCATTTCCTCTTCTTCCTCGCCAAGAGGAACTTCCTCTTCCTCAAGTGGAGGCGACCATTCTTGTAGCCTCGCATCACCAACGGGTGTTAAATTTGCAAGCTTCATGAAGCTGCGAATTTCAGCCTCGGTTAAAAGTGTTTTACGAGCCATGTGAATTCTCCTTAAAAAATAAACTCAATCTTAAATAGTAGACATTATAGATAAAAGACACAAAATGTTGATCAATCAGCTAAATCAGACTTTTTCATCTTTTGTAAAGCTTGCTTTTCAATTTGTTTTACACGAGCAAATGATATACCAAGCCTTTCAGCAGTTTCTCTTAATGTCAGATTGCCATTTTTATAAACTGTAATCAAAACACAGTTTAATTCTTTTGGATAATCTATAAAAAGCCTGCATTCTTTATTATCACATTCTGAATTTTTCATCATGCAAGTTCTAGCGCAAGTTTTGAGACCATCTCCTCTCATAATTCTGGAAATTCCTCAGCTATTAAATCAAACACATCGCCTACTTCATCATCGGTGAGTGCAAAATCGGAAGCTAACTTCTTGCCATGTTCTATGAGCTTGTTACTTTTATTTATACGCGTCTTATTCAATTTTTTTCTACTTGATACATAGTCATTAATAAAACTCATAATTTTATCATCATTCTCGTTAACAGCATGGATGACAGCCTTAAAAAATTCTGACTGGGTTAGAGAATTATGTCGCAGTCGCACAATTAATTTTGCGTGGTCATGGTCGGTGACATTAAAAACAATTCTTTTTGAATTTTGACCATAATTTGTTAGATCAGACATTACCACTTCCTCGTAGCAATGTGTGTGCGACTCTCGCCAAGACCAGCAGAAGTTTGACGAACAAACTTAGCTTTCGATCGTAACTCAGCTAAGGATGTAGCACCGCTGTAGGAAAAGCCACTGCGAATGCCTCTCTCAACATCCTTTAAAATATCCACAACACTACCGCGGAAAGGAACCTGCGAAGACACGCCTTCAAATGATGAGTACTTACCTCTCCATTTTATCTGAGCCTCTTTGCTAGCCATACCTCGATAAACTTTATACTTAAAGCCATCAGAGCCCTCAAAAACATCGCCCGGCGTCTCAGTGGTTCCAGAGAGTAGAGAACCGCACATCACCGCATCGGCGCCGGCGGCCAGTGCTTTAACAATATCGCCAGAGTTTCTGATGCCGCCGTCCGCGATAATAGTAACGTCACGATCAGTTTGCGCACACTCAAATATCGTTTGAAGACCCGGTAGGCCATGGCCCGTTTGAATTCTAGTGGAGCAGATGGATCCACCGCCAATATTACATCTGACTGAATCAGCACCCCAGTCGGATAGATCATTGACGCCTTGAAGAGTAGCTACGTTGCCAGCCATGATATGAAAGTCAGGTGTCAGGTTTCTAATATTTTCTAACGCTTCCTTCATCATAATATGGTGTCCGTGCGCAACATCGACACACAGAAAATCAACTCCAGCAGATATTAACGCAGTGGCACGTTCCAAATAATCACCCGATATACCAATGGCTGCACCAATTATAGGAGATATGGAATTTACACTATGCTGATACGCATCAACGACCTCAAGCACTTGTTCTTCAATTGTGTTATATCGATGAATAATTCCAGCACCACCAAGCTTGTAAATCGATGAGGCCATATAGCCACCAGTAATAGTGTCCATGGGCGATGAAATTATAGGCAGTTCTAGCTCAACGCCACGTCCCAAATTAGTTGCGATGTTGATGTCTGACCTAGATCTGATTTCTGAATATTGTGGTTGTAATAAAACATCATCATATGTTAATGCATCGCTGCTTAAGCTACTTGTCATCTTTCTTTACCTCTCTTTTTTTGCGGGATGCAGCACGCTTGACTGCGCGTTTCATAGTTGTAGAATTGTTTTCATCTATCGTGATCGCACCGTCTACAGGCGGTGGCCTAGTGGCCGGCTGATTTTCATTTATTTGCACCGGTGAGGCGGGCTGCGGCTTAGGCACAAAATGTTTCTGCAGCGAGCCATATGCTTCTTCACACTCGGAAAGAGCCTTGGCGTGTTTAATGATCTCACCAACATAATCTGTGTGTTCGGAGATTGCGGTGGGATTATTGATAAGTATTTCAATAGCACCGTAATGTTCAAGTGCCTTGCCCTGAAGTTGAAGCAGCGCGGCTTCTAAATTTTTAAGTGACGCCATTACTTTTCTCCTTTTTTGAATATTTATAACGCTCAATAAATTCACATATTTCGTTTTCGTAGTACCAAGTTATTTTATCGGGTGTTTCGGGGTTTGGCATAATATTGATCCTAGTTTGCTCACCATCTGTACGCACAAAGCATAGAGTTGGCACACCATCAAGACCATATTTTGCTTCAATTAAATCACCAGAGTCTTGCATATTATAAACGTAAAATAGGACATCATCATATCGCTCTGATATATCTTTATAGATCGGGGCAAGCCCGTGGCATAAATAACACTCTGAAGAATAAAATTTAATCATGACCGAGTGATTGTCCTCAACTTCGCCATCCATAATCATTTCTAAACTTTTTTTATCAATCCTCTGTGTTTGCGACATTATTTAAAGCCTCCTTTGTTTTTTTGATACAACTGGGGCAGAAGAGCCTGACAACATCCTGCTTAACTACCACAGACCATGATTGTATCATGTCTTTATCTTTTTTGTCAAATGTTTCACTACATGCGCTGCACTGCTCTGGTAGTTTGCCAAACTGGGAAATTTTTTCCGCGAAGTTTTCAGTGGCTTTTTCTCCCATGTGCTTGTTCAAAGCTCGACGTTGCTTGCGATTCATCGGTTCATGGCTCCAAAAATTTGCTGTCTGCTAGAGCCATCAAATACAACGACTGCCGATGGGAAGGGGGCAGGATTTTCAGAATCACCAAATTTAAGCCGCCCTTTTACAAAATATATTTCGTCAGCTTTCATGACATACTGGTGCCAATATTTTGTGTCTGTCCTAGCGGGTATTAACATGACGGCACGAGTTCCGTTTTCTCGTGTTTCCTTGTATGCTTTAGCAATCCACTTTTCAATACCACGACCATATGGCGGGTTAATAAAGCTATTAAAGCCTTCCCAGCTCTTAGATAAGCCATCCTCAGCCTCAGTAAAAAAATTAGCGCACTTAGTATTAACACAGTCAGCACAAGGGTCTAAGTCGAATGGGCCAAATCTCCAGTTGAGTTTATCAAAAAAATCTTGTGGCGTGGCCCACTCGCCCGTTTTAGATGAGAACATTACTGTTTTAGTTTCACTATTCATTTCTTTGAAAGCCCCATTTGCTTGGCAATCTTAATAATCGTTCTCTTACTTGATGGCTTACGTCCGCGGCGCTGAACCTCTGAGAATTTTTTAAGGTCAGAAAGCATAATTCTGTTATAGGCACCCTTTGAAACACCCATAAAGCTACTTGGATTATCTTTTTGGTGGTCATTAATCTCTTGAGCTAAACCTGCGGCCATGCGGTAAGACCTCTTAAAACCACTGCGGCAATCTCTTTCAACAATTTTACCAAATCTTTCCGGAGTCTTGTTGCCCACTGATTCCAAGAAAAAATTCTCAAACTCTAAGCCGCACTCCTTCTGTGGTCGCAAGTTCGGGTATGCAGAGAACAAAATACAAAGGCTTCGAAAAATTGACCCTGGTAGTATGTTCTTTGTTCCAAACGGATTTGAACACTTTAGAATAAGTTCCTTTGCTTCCCGTAACACTTGGACATCATCGACAGCGCCGAATGCTAACTTTAGATCTCCATACTTAACCTCAATGCCATTTTGATCACCCACAACGCCACCGGGCTCATTACTACAATAGACCTTTAAGCCCGCCGTTTTACACGCCTCTTCGTATCTTTTCGCAGATAAATCGCCGGTATGTACATTGTGAACGAAAATTTGTTCAGGGGTAATCGGAGACTTGCACGTATTATTGGTTTGGACGAAGAGGCGATGAATGTCTTTCTTGCTTTCAACATCAATGACCTGCACAGGCATCGTTCTAGCTGTTGGATTAGCTAACATAAAGAGATGCTTAGAGTGGTCACCGTCAAAAATGTAGATTTCACCCGTGGACTTCACACGGCCGGCGCGCGGGGGTTGCCACAAAGCACCGTCAAAACCACCACGACTCTTCAGAATCTTTTTTAATGCTCTTTCTTCGGTGTCTCTATTAATCAGCGATGGAGTCTCAACCGGCAGATCTTCCATCCGCATTGAGAACTCATCAGCTGTCATGGGTGCGTTACACAACACATCAATTTTTACGCTGCTTGTTTCGTCGGAGGCGAGAGCCTTCCGGTCTTTAGTGATATAATTACTCATTTGTTTCTCCTGAAATAATTTCGAAGTTTTCAACTACTTCGTCGATGTTAACCTTGCCCTTGAAAAGACGATAAGCCTTTACTGCTGCTCGAATCTCATCTGTGTTAAGCCATCCGTTGTTGCGGAACTCTGCGCGGAGTTCCCGCTTTTGTTCTTGGTAAGGCTCAATACACTCTTCGATGGCTTTGAGTGATCGAATATACTCCTTAACATATTGCTGCTTTTGCTCGTTTTCGGCCATTTGGCTCTCCTTTATTACTCTAATAATATAGCAGCGTAGGAGCCAGCTGTCAAGCAATTATTCTACGTTAACTTTAAAAACTTGAAAAATAAAATTTTTCATCAGTCTTTGCTTGTCTTCCTCGGTTTCACATTCAGCAAACTTATAGTTGTAAGTGGTCATCTCATTTTTAATTAACATGTCAGTTTCTTGTATCTTAGATTTCATCCATCTAGTTTGTTGTCTATAGTTTTTCGGGGTTCTCACGCCAAAGCGTTCGGACAAATCTAAAAGAAAATAGTAACGCTCTTCTTTTAAAGCTGCCTGAGCTTCCTTAAATAATTCAAGTCTTTCTATCTTTTCTTCTTCCGATAAATTTTGCAAACGATCTGGGTGCAGGTATAAAGCTATTTGCTTAAAAAGTTTTGTAAACGAATCTGCCAACTCTCTACCATCTTTAACCAGTACTTCATCGTCAGTGACGGGCTCTGGTGTTTCGTGGTATATAACCAGAGCACCCGTATCGTCTATTTGAGTTTCAGGCAGCGACAGTCTTTCTTGTTTTTGTTCTTCAATTTTTATAGACTGAGCCGCCATCAATTTCTTATTTAAATCAACCAGATCAACATTTTTTTGGCGGCAGAAGTCTTCTAAATAAAGTTGAAACTCCTGTGCGTGTGATTCATTAATATCTTTGA
>Ga0163110_10002107_pt1 | contig 10228 bp, 4 predicted proteins | sample CRUFie1St17metaG_FD_108703 | JGI IMG/M metagenome (GOLD analysis project Ga0163110, IMG submission 108703) | Marine microbial communities from the Costa Rica Dome - CRUD Field 142mm St17 metaG | ecosystem: Environmental > Aquatic > Marine > Oceanic > Photic zone | place: Costa Rica: the Eastern...
AACCTTTTTCACCATGTGTATCTTCGATATCAATAGCCTTGCAATAGGCTTCATGTGAAAATGGTGCTTTGGCCATTTCAGCCCTTTCCTCTTTGGATAGGACTTCTACATCGTCATAAAAACCTGGGATTGTCATTTTTTGATCTTTATCTTTCAGAGAATCGATCATTGTGCAAAGGATATTAATTGGATTCGCCACGCAGCCACCATATAACCCAGAATGCAAATCACGATTTGGCCCTGTGATTTCAACCTCCACATAACTCAACCCCCTCAAACCAGTAGTAATAGAGGGTACGTCATTCGCCAGCATTCCGGTATCAGAAACTAAAATTATGTCCGCTGCGAGCCTTTCTTTTTCGTTCGCAACAAATATACCTAGGTGCTCACTCCCCACCTCTTCTTCGCCTTCAATCATCAGCTTTACGTTACATGGGAGTTCATTTGTAGCAAGCATTGCCTCAACTGCTTTGACGTGCATATACATTTGTCCCTTATCGTCACAAGCACCTCGTGCAAAAATGGCTCCGGAAGGATGAATGTCTGTTTCTTTAATTATTGGTTCAAAAGGGGGATTCGTCCATAAATCAATAGGGTCTGCAGGCTGAACGTCATAATGCCCGTATACAAGTACTGTAGGGAGGTTTGGATCAATAATTTTCTCGCCATAAACAATGGGATGCCCATCTGTTTGGCATACTTCTACATTATCAAGGCCAATTTTTTTTAAATCCTCAGCCAGCACTGTTGCACATTCTGCGACGTCTTTATTGTATGTTGAGTCTGCAGAAATTGATGGGATGCGCAAAATACTCATGAGTTGGTTTAAAAATTGATCTTTATGTGCTAAAATGTAGTTTTGTGTTTGTACCATATATTTAATTTTTCGGTCCCAAATTACTGCTTTTTTCTCTTATACAAGCCATGTCTGTATGCTCATATTTTAAAGGGCTTGATATGGCAAAAGAATGGCGGAAAAGTGGACATGATGTATTCTTGAACTTCTTGACTTTTTTTTAGTCGTGAATTATTGCTTATTTTTGCTTGCAACTACGTATTAAAGGCTGATGCCTTTGATATACACTATCAATTACTAGAAGTTTGAAACAGTTTTTAATTTTTTCATTTACATTGCTGTGTTTGACGCACGTATGTCGTGCGCAGCTTACAGTAGCATCAGGAATGACCCCAGAACAATATATACAAAGTCTTGTGGGCGGTGGTATTGTTATCTCAAATGTTACATTCAACGGAAATGCCAATCAAATTGGTACTTTTAACGGAGCCAATTCAAATGTCGGTTTTAATACCGGGGTTGTTATGGCTGCGGGTCCGATAAATGGTCTTTTAGGGGTTCCTAACAATGCAGATACTGGCCAGCCCGGAAGTGGCATTTCTGATAATGATCTACTTGCAGTCGCTCAATCGGTGAATGGAGGGATTTTTTCAACGGATGATGCTGCGATTTTAGAATTCGATTTTGTTCCTTCCTCAAATGAAGCAGCATTTAATTTCGTTTTCTCATCCGATGAATATCTAACTTATGTAAATACAAACTTTAACGATGTATTTGCTTTTTTTGTAAGCGGACCGGGTATTACAGGACCCTATTCATCTCCGGCTGCCTTTCCCAACGGCTCTGCAAATGTGGCTTTAGTGCCCGGAACGAATACGCCAATAACGATTAGCACGATTCATCCAGGTGCAAACGGCCAGTTTTACATTAACAATACGGGTAACTCATTTACGCACAATGGATTTACTGTTCCGATTCCTGTTGAGCTTGAAGTTGAGTGTGGCGAAACCTACCACTTTAAATTCGCTATAGCGGATTGTACGGACGACTATTTGAATACAGCTGTTTTTTTAGAGGGAGGCAGTTTCGTATCAGACGCCGTCGAGGTAACGGTCGCGACAGTTTCAGGTGATTCAACAATTGTAGAGGGTTGTACAGACGCAAATTTTTATTTCACACGTCCGGAAGGAGATGTCGATGATACACTTATTATCAATTATGAAATTGGCGGAGAGGCAGTTGAAGGGACAGATTATAACTTTTTAACGGATACAATCATATTTCTTCCGGGAGAAGATTCAGTGACAGTCAATCTATCTCCTATTCAGGATGGGATTGATGAGGGTTTTGAATCGGTCACTATTTCTGTTGAATTAGTCAATATATGTGGAGATACAATAACTTCTTCAGGAATTATTTATATAGGTGATGGACCAATATTGAACATTACAGAATCAGATGTCACTGTTTTGTGTGCCAACGACAGTGTACCTCTTGGCGCATCGGCTTCGGGAGGGTATGCTCCTTATACCTATGCTTGGACAGATATGGATGGAAACCCTATAGGAACAGGAGATACGATTTATCAAGCGATATTCGAAAATGGGTCAATTGATGTTTTGGTAACGGCAACTGATTTTTGCAATTTTTCAGGAGTTGACACTGTTACCCTGACTCAAAACCAAACCTTGGAAATTGATACCATTTATGTTGGACCAGCAACTTGCGAGCCTGATGGGTATGTTTCAGCCATAGTGGTTGGTGAAACCACAACACCTGAACATGGTGTATACTACTCATGGGTAAACCAGTCGGGAATGGATGGTCCTGCCGCATCAGTTTGGACTGACCTTCCTTCGGGTTGGTATTACATTTCTGTAGAAGATGCTGTTTGTACTGTAGAGGACAGTGCATTTGTCGAGCTTTTGGACCCTCCTATTGCCGCACTGACAGCAACTCCTGAGCAGGGGTGCTCTCCCTTATCTGTCACCTTTGACTACAGCGAGAGTCAAAATGCTGATGCCTATGTTTTGTCTTTTGGAAATGGCAATTCTCAATCGAGTAATAACATCGAGCAGATGAACCAAATGTATGACGGAAATCCGGGTGCCTATGATGTTCAACTTGTTGTTACGCAAGGAATCAACTGTGCTGATTCTACCCAACTACAGATTATCATTGACATTTGTGGTTGCACGGATCCGAGTGCGATTAATTTTAATCTAAATGCAACATCAGATGATGGTTCTTGTGTCTACCCTGAGCCAATTATTTCTGCACCAAATGTTTTTACACCGGATAATGATCAGGACAATGTTAATGAGGTATTTGAGTTGACAACTGAAAATTTATCGGAGCTACAGCTGATAATCTTTAACCGTTGGGGAAATATTGTTTTCAATGAAACAAGTGTTGATCCCGATAATAACAACCCTGCATGGAACGGTAAAATTGATAATTCAGGTAAAGAAGCCGAGGAAGGGGTATACTTTTACAAGTACATCGGTGTAGGTATAGAAAATCAATCGTCAGACTCCCCAACTTCTGTAGTAGAGGGTCATGGCTTTCTTCACCTTGTGCGCAAGTAAGAAACCTTGATGAAGCTATGAAAAATTTCATTTCGATAGTCTTCTTGTTAACTACTCATTATTTAAGTTGCCAGGCTTTAACTTGGGAAACTTTTGTTGACTCAATACCAACGCTTTCATCTCCTCGTTCATGTGATTTAAATAACGACGGTTTTCTTGATATTATTATTGGTGGTGGGACTGAGGGTGAAAGTAGTAATTACGGAGTGATGGCCTTTGATGGTATTGATGGGTCACTAATTTGGAATGCTACTTCCCGAAGCGAGCTATACGGTTCTCCTATTTTTTATGATATCAATAGTGACGGAACGGATGATGTTTTTATTACGGGTAGAGAAGCACAGTTTTTGGCCTTTGACGGCACAACAGGGTCTTTACTTTGGGATTTTTTCCCATATGGTATAAATCCCGCGGATAGTGGGTGGTATAACTTTTATAATCCTCAATTTATTGACGATGTTAACGCGGACTCGTTTCAAGATATTATTGTGACTAACGGCGGTGATTATTCGGCTCCCGAGTGGGAGACAAACCGGCCTCCGGGACATGTACTTGTATTGTCATCTATCGATGGAGAAACCCTTGCACAAGCAGTTGTTCCAGATAGTGCTGAAACATATTGCTCTCCAATTGTTTGTGATGTACAAGGTGATGGTGTAAGGTGGGTTTTATTCGGAACAGGTGGAGAAAATCTCGGAGGGCACTTTTATGCTTGTCCGCTTTCAAGTATCATAGATAATCATATGGATGGTGCAGTTACATTAACTTCCGATTCATTAAAAGGATTTATTGCTCCTCCCTCTCTAGTTTTTAATGAGGCAACGAATACATATGATATTTTCGTTTTGTCTTATGGAGGGAAGCTCCAAAAGTTTTCTGGGGCTGATTTCTCAGAGATATGGTCATTCCAGTACCCCGATACCGAGTCAAGTGCCGCCCCGGTGATTGGAAATTTCACTTCAGACCATACACCAGATGTGTTTTTAACGCTATTTAAAGGCATAGCTCCTTCCTTTAGTGATTTTTATCAAATTATGTTGGACGGTTCGAATGGAGATTTGAAATTCATCGATAGCCTTGGTCAATTGAATTATGCCTCTGGAAATGCGATAGATTTAAATAACGATGGCAGGGATGAGGCGGTTACTTCTCTTACCTATGTCATGAATGGTTACTTTGAGCATAGGCTTGAAAAAATTGACTTTGAGACGAATTTAGCCTCTCCGATCACACCTTTAGAGGCAGGGGTGAATTTAGGGTCTACACCATTGTTCACCGATTTAGATCAAGACGGATCTGTTGACTTGATTTTTGCCTCACGAAAAGACAGCTTAAATCCTGTGGCGTGGAATGGAATTGTAGTTAGCAGAATGGAACTTGAAACTTCTATTCCAAATTCTGGTATTGCCTGGGGCTCATACATGGGGAGTAATTACAACGGTTTATATTCTAATACCGCTCAATTTTGTGGAGATTATGCCGTGGTTGCTTCAGCAAATGTGATTAATCCATCTTGTAATGGTTTTTCAGACGGATCCATAAGTATAAACACCACAGAGACATCCTCATCGTATGTCTATCATTGGACGAATGGAATTTATGAATCTTCTTTGTCAAATATTGATGCCGGTTTCTATACTGTTCGAGTAACAGATGCCTTAGGTTGCTACGAGGACCTGACTTATCAGCTTTTTGACCCTTATGAAATTACATATGGAGCAATCTCCTCACCGACCTGTATCGGAGACACTGACGGGCGCGCTACGCTTTCATCTTCAGGCTGTCCATGTATGTTCAGCACCTGTACTTTTCTATGGGATAATGGGGTAACGACAAAGCCAAATGATTCACTTATATCTGGTTGGAACTCAGTAGTTATTACTCATCCTGATGGATGCATTGTAGAGGATTCTGTGTTCATTTCGGAGTCGAGTGAAGTCGTAGATTCTTTGATAATTCAGAATATAAGCTGTTTCCAAGAAGAGGATGGCCAGCTTACTTTATTGATGGATTCTGTTTATATGCCATATGACTTTTTATGGTTCAATGGCGATACCTTGAATTATGTGGACAATCTTTCTCCTGGGAGTTACCATGTTTGGGTTCAAGATGGGAGGGGATGTACAGACACCCTTTTTATGGAGATTAATGAGCCGGAGCTATTACTTGTGCACAGCGAATATTCAGAGTACTTATGCGCAGAAAGCTCGGATGGAATGATATTTTTTGATGCGCTCGGCGGAACACCACCCTATATTTACCAGGTAAATCTAAGTCCTGTGAATGACACAACGCTTAGTAATTTATCAGCAGGAATATATACTATTGATGTTATAGATTCTAATGCCTGTCAGGCATCGGAAACTATAGAAATCATTGAGCTTGGTACTATTTCGGCTTCATTTGAGACTTTTCCTGAAACAGAGATAGGGGCTTTTGATGGAGCAGCAATCGTTACTCCGAGTGGTGGATTACCCCCATACACCTATAATTGGAGTTCGTCTCATCTTGATTCTATTGCGGTTTATTTAAATTCAGCATGGTATAGTGTAGTAATTACAGATTCTATTGGATGTACCATTGAAGACTCTATTTTTGTTGGGCTTTTGGGCTTACCTTTTATAGGCAATTTGAATATAAACGTCTATCCCAATCCTACCAATGGTGCAGTTTATTTGAGTCAGCTTAGTGACCAAATAGAAGTTTTTAGTCAAGAAGGTAAATTACTTTTTAAGAAGCCGAAAAGTGATTTTATAGATCTTTCTTCACTTGTGAATGGCTTATATTATCTCAGGTTAAGAAATAAATATGGGATTCAGCAGGTTCCTATTATGAGAATTTCGAATTAATGTCAAAAATCTATTACAGCTTCTCAGTATTTTTTTTGTTGATTGTTTCGTGCTCAACTTCTGATCATAAAGATATATTGATTGCAAAAGGGGGACGAATATACGGAGGGACTGCCTCTTACTATGCATCTGAAAAATCAGACCATATTTTTCCAATGTCTGTCATTTCGATGTATGACCAAAGGGTCACAGCCCCTATTTTTGAAACATTACTTTCCTATGACGAGGATGCTCAAAAGTTGGTTTCAAATTTAATAGAAACGTATTCATTTTCTGATGATAACGCCTACCTTAATTTAAAGATAAGACAGGGGGTTTACTTTCACGCAGACTCGTGCTTTATGGGTCAAAGTCGAAAATTGCTTGCAAGTGATGTAAAGTTTACCTTAGATTTTGCTTGCTCGAGACATGCCTTAAATGAGCAAGCACAATTACTCACTCCTAAAATAATCGGTGCACAGGACTTTCTGAATGATACAAGTATGAATTTTGGCGAGGGGGTAAGCGGTATTGAGGTGCTTTCTGATTCTAGTTTGAGGTTGCGGTTGATTGATTCTTCTCAAACAATCTTAAAAATCTTAACCCATCAAAGTCTTGCTGTAATTTCCAAAAAAGCTTTTGATACCTATGGCAATACTATTGCTGATCATCCCATAGGGACCGGCCCATTTACCTTCAAGCAAAAGTCAGCCGAGGGAATAATTTTTGAGAGAAACCCTAGTTATTGGCGAAGTGATAATTATGGAAATAAGCTTCCTTTCTTAGATACTTTAATGATCAGGTTTCAGAAGGAAGGAGAAGATATTTTTGATTCATTTACTTCCCAAAAAACAGATTTACTTTCTTCAATTCCCATCAATGAAATTAATTCATTGTTCGGGACACTCTCTGATGCCCAAGAAGGCAAGAATATTCTTCATAAAGTACAGCATAAGAAGGGGGTAAAGGTCAATTTTTTAGAGTTTGATTGTAATACCGCGCCATTTAATGATTCAAATTTACGAAAGGCAATCTACCATGCTGTAGATCGTCAAGAAATTTGTCGTGACTTTCTTTTTGGAGAGGGCTCTCCCGCTGAGCAAGGGCTTCTTCCATCAGTGCCTTTTTTTAAATATACACGTAGCATTAAAAATCCATACAACTTGAGGTTGGCAAAAAGCTACCTTCGGAAAAGCAAATACAAGGAGGGAGAAACCATTCTTTTTCATGTAAGTACGAAAGAGGGTTCTCCTGAGGATAAATGGTGTTTGAATCTAGTTGAAAAGTTACGTCGAACATTAGGGCTGAACCTAAGGTTGGAGCGCAAATCGTTTAATGAAAAAATGACTTTAATTCAATCTGGCTTGGCATCAATGTGGATGTCAGGATTTATTTCAGATTATCCCGATGCAGAGTCTTTTTTAATGCCATATTATTCAAAAAATAAAGGCGGTTCTAGCCATAAAAACAGCCACTTTGTGAGCCTGGAATTTGACACAATAATGGATAAAGCTCGAGCTGAAATGGAGCCTATTGAGCGCAATGAATATTTTAATTTATGTGTAGACATACTGAATCAAAAAGTACCTGTTGTGCCCTTATATTTCGAAGACCTTGTAGTTGTATTTAACTTACGATTAAGAGGTGCTCGAGTGAATTCTTTTGGTGTTTTAGATTTGTCAGAGGCATACCTCAAACCAATTAAATAATCACGCTATTTTCTGAATGCAGAACCAGTTTTTATTGAGTCTGCAAGTACTTCTTCTACCCATTTCTTACCCCACTCATTTTTTTCTTTCTCACTCCAAAGCTCAGGGTAGAAAATGCGTCTTTGAAATCGAGGTGGTAGGTATTTCTGCCAGTTTGTTCCCCCTGTTCCTTTTTCATCACCTGTCCCTTTTGAAAGATAATGCACTGCAGTACGGAAATGTACTAAGGGCCAGTTCACATTTACATGAATATCTAGTGCTCGAAGTTCCGAAATCAATGTTTCGTTTTCTTTGTCTTTGGCGGGTAATGTCTTGTATTTTTTCCAAATATTAATGGGCTGGTATTCATCGGCAAAGTCATGAAATCCTTGTAGATATTTTTTTTCAAAATCCCTGAGTGTCAATGCTTTTTCTCCCGTATCCTCTACAATAGCTCCTCTACGCCAGTAGATGTTATCAAGCTGCTCGTGGATATCAGCATCTTTGAGCGTTTTTCTTTGGTCTTCCACTACCAGGTGCTTCAAATCTGTACAAGCAATCTCGATTTGACGGTAAGCTGCTGTTTGAAAGCCACTTGACGACAATAGAGACATTCTAAATTTTGTAAACTGGTCTTTCTCCATGCCGAAACGCATGACCTCAAAAGACTTCGTTAAGGTTTCGAAGTACATATTGATTCTTTTCAGCCGCTCAATAAAGAATTCAAGATCCAAATGGTCATTCCAACCCAAATCCTGACCCGTCTTTGAGATGATTTTACCGTTGCGGCAAACCTGTTCTAATTCATGTAGAATTAAACTGAAATAAAGCTCAGTAATTTGGTGGTAAACAATAAATATTTTTTCATCAGGAAAATCAGTTTTAGGTTTTTGCAGACTCAATAAAGCGTCTACCTCAATGTAATCCCAATAGGTAATCGGATTGGCATATATTAAACCGTCTAGGTAAGAAGCAAGGTCTTGCCCTATTGCAGCATATTTTTTGCTTAGCTGCTCTAGACGGTCTTTTATTTCCGGACTGATTTCCATAGATTTTTGGTTCAAATAAATGACTACTCGAAGGTAGTTATTTTTGAGAGAACTTAGTTTTATCTGAAGTTAGGAGCACGCCGTTGAGCACCAAATATGTTTATATAAGCGCAAATGTTTAGGAGCTGGGGTTATTTTTTTCTTCGTCTAGTACGCGTTTCGGGCGCAATTGCTCAAATAATCCGAGGGTAATCCAATAGGGGAGAATGAATCCCATTAAGAACAATAACATCCAAAAGGCCATGCCTCCAATTAAAAGAAAGAAAACTATACCGAAAGTGCTCATGTTCTACTATTTTTGCTAAAACCTGTTATCAAAATTAAAAAATTAAAATAAATAATTCATTATAAAATGGAGTATAGAATAGAAAAAGATACAATGGGAGAGGTAAAGGTACCTTCCACGCGCTATTGGGGTGCGCAAACGGAGCGGTCACTTAATAATTTCAAAATAGGACCTGCCGCATCTATGCCTCTAGAAATTGTTCATGCGTTTGCCTACTTGAAAAAAGCAGCAGCACATACCAATGCTGAGCTAGGGGTATTAGATTCAGCTAAAAAAGAGCTTATTTCTGAGGTTTGTGACGAAATCATAAAGGGGGTGCATGACGAGGAGTTCCCTTTGGTCGTGTGGCAGACAGGTTCAGGAACACAATCTAATATGAATTGCAATGAAGTTATTGCGAATAGAGGGCACGTGCTTCAAGGCGGCGCGCTAACGGATACTGAAAAAGTACTCAACCCAAATGATGATGTGAACAAAAGCCAATCGTCTAATGATACATTCCCAACGGCGATGCATATTGCTGCTTATAAAAAAGTTGTAGAGACAACGCTACCGGGTATTAAAAACCTCAGGGAAGCCCTTAACAAAAAAGCTCAAGATTTTCAAGGTGTGGTGAAAACCGGTAGAACACATTTTATGGATGCGACTCCGCTTACCTTGGGTCAAGAATTTAGTGGTTATGTTGCCCAGCTTGACCATGCAGAAAGAGCTATAAAAAATGCTTTGGTTGCTATTAGTGAGCTTGCTTTGGGAGGCACCGCAGTTGGAACAGGGTTAAATACACCCAAAGGATATGATATTTTAGTTGCGAAAAAAATCGCGGCATTTACGGGACTACCTTTTGTTACCGCGGCCAATAAGTTTGAAGCGCTCGCTGCACACGATGCTATGGTAGAACTTTCGGCAGCGCTGAAAAGAGTTGCAGTATCTTTAATGAAAATAGGAAATGACATACGGATGTTGTCTTCTGGCCCAAGATGTGGTATAGGTGAG
>Ga0163110_10002110_pt1 | contig 10221 bp, 11 predicted proteins | sample CRUFie1St17metaG_FD_108703 | JGI IMG/M metagenome (GOLD analysis project Ga0163110, IMG submission 108703) | Marine microbial communities from the Costa Rica Dome - CRUD Field 142mm St17 metaG | ecosystem: Environmental > Aquatic > Marine > Oceanic > Photic zone | place: Costa Rica: the Eastern...
AAAATATTTAAATTCCCCAGAAACAGAAGTCTTTGAAAAAGGAAAAATACTCTTTGCATTTGATAAGGCATCCAGCAATATAAGAAAAAAAGATAAGGCTATTGTTGTAGAGGGTTATTTTGATGTAATTGCACTTCATGCTAAAGGAATTAATAATTGTGTAGCTTCGCTAGGAACCGCTTTTAATAAGTATCAAATCTCTCAATTATGCAGATGTACTGATAGTAAAAATATAGTAATTAATTTTGATTCTGATAACGCAGGTAAATTAGCCACAAAAAGGATCATTAGTGAAATAGAGAGTTTATCTCTGCATGAACAAATCAATCTTAAGATTTTACAATTACAACAATTTAAAGATCCTGATGAATATTTAGCTAATAGTACCTCAGATGAATATTTAAATTTAATTGAGAATGCCTCATTTTGGATTGATTGGGAAATAGATCAAATCTTTTGTGATAAAGATATCTCTAAAGCTGATGATTTTCAAAATGTAGTTTCTTTATTAGTTCGTTTCTTAAGTAAGTTGCCACAATCTGTTACAAGGACTCATTATTTACAAAAAGTTTCTGAGAGATTAAGTAGAGGACAGGCAAGATTGGCTATCAAATTCGAGGAGGATTTACGAAAACAAGTTAAAGGCTTCAGGTGGCACGGAAGATCTCAAAAATTTGATTTACCTAAGGATTCCTTTCATAGGGATAAGAATGAATCTGAAGTTATTTTCTACTATGTTAACTGTCCAAATTTAAGGCTATTTATTAGAGATGAGCTTATTAAAAGAGAAATTGATCGATTTAGTTCAAATCAAATTAATATTATTTGGTCTTCTATACATGAAATTGAAAAGTCTAAACTTGGTTCTGATTATTTAAGCCTTGTTATTAATAGTAAAAATCAAGATTTATATCATGATTTTATAAGTATTGATTTGATTTCTTATTTGCCTGACTTCCTGTCTATTAATCATCCTGAAATTATCGGTAAAATCAATCAGTTTATTAATCCTAATGAATTATTATTGACTACTTTAAATAATGCTAAAGATAATTTGCTGGGTACTTTATCGTTACTTGAAAGAGGTAAATCGATGAAACGTTGTAGACATCTTATTCAGTCATGGAGTTCGCAAAGATTAAAAACATTAGAAAATTGTATATCCATTCTTATTGATAAAGATTTTTCGAAGTCATCAGATTCTATTGACGAAATTGATGATCTTTTTAAGGAACTTAATTCTGATGCAATTAAATTTCAAGATTTATACTATACGGAAAGAAATCACATATTTTCTCTAGACAAACAAAGATGTGGAAATAATATTTAATTCAAGTTATTTTTTTATAGACAATATTTTTTTATGGCTTCTATAACCTTTCTTGGTTTATCTTCCATAACATATGCTTCAATTTCTTTCTCTAAATTTCCTGAAATTTTTACTGAAGACTTTAGCGCGTTTAATTTGTTTCTATGTATTTTTTGATCTAAATTTTCAATAATATCTGTTGTTTTATCATTATTGCATGATTGAGCCATATGAGTTGCTTCATGCCTTAATACCCTTCTTATATAAAGTTTTGTTTTGTGGTTATCGTTATTGTTTTTTTTGATTTTTCTGTAATTACCTACTTTTTTTGCATTATTTGTACAAATAACTATACTCTTTTCAACTTTTTTGTGGAATCCGATAAATCTTCTATCTATTAGACATAAAGGTGCATTCTCTTCAATTGAATAATTAGCTTTTTTTATAAGTTCAATTATATCTTTATCTAATTTATTTAAAAAAATTATAAATTCCATTTTTAATTTTATTTAAATTATTATAGTTGGAATTTGACTGATATTTGTTGTTGATGTACTACTTAATAAATTTCTATTCATTCTCCATGTTCCTTTTTTAACTGTAATTCCCCAAGTAATCTTTTCACTTTTAAATCTTTTATTTATAAAATCAATTGTTTTGATGAGATCTCTTTCTCTTTCTGATTTACCTTTTAAAGGATAATTTATAATTGATTTTTGTGAATAATTATACGGAGTTAAATCTTGCATTATGACGCCTGCTTTTGCCAATTTATAGTCAGGATGATAGATCTCTTTAGCTAATTCAAGAACTATTTTTAAGAGGTAAATTGTATTATTAGTAGACTCTATTAATTTTTTATAGCTACTTTTATGGTACCTGAAATTTGAATAATTACTCGTCCTCGCAAATATAGTAACAGTAGATGCTTGTAAATTCTGAAGCCTCATTTTTTCTGCCGCTTTTATTGTATATATAGCTAATGCTTGTTTTAAATCTTCTAGTTTTGTAATTGATTGAGCAAAACTTCTGCTTATGCGAATCTCTTTTTTTGATTTTTTTACCTTTTCAATAGGAAGACATTTATACCCTTTTAATTCTAATTGAATTCTTTCTCCTACTATTCCTAATTTTTTTTTAATCTCATATTTATTCATTTCTTTCAATTCTTTAGCATTTTTTACACCTTTGCTTTGTAGCCATTTTGATGTTTGATAGCCGATTCCCCATATGTTTTCTACTTTAATTTTTCTTAAATATACATCTTCATTCTTGATCTTTTCTAAATCAAATATGCCAGAAGAGGTAATGATCTTTTTTGCTAATTTATTTGCCAATTTAGATCTTAATTTATTACTTCCTATTCCTACTGTTATATTTACCCCTAGTTTTTGATAGATAGAAGTTCTTATTTCTCTTGCCCAAGGATATAAATCATTATCATGAGGCCTGTTTATTGAAAGAAATGCTTCATCAATTGAATAAATTTCTATTTGCTCGGAATATCTAGTTAGTAGATTCATTAATCTTTTGCTTATATCACCATATAGAGAATAATTTGAACTTAGAACTACTACTTTTTCTCTTTTGAGTTTTTCTTTGACTTTGAAGTATGGAACTCCCATTTTGATTCTCAAAGCACGTGCTTCTGAACTTCTTGCAATGATGCACCCATCATTATTAGATAGCACTACTAATGGTTTTCCTCTTAATGATGGATTGATGCTTTGTTCACATGAAGCATAAAAATTATTGCCATCTACCAGTGCTATAGCTTCCATACTTTTCTTTATGCAAAATTATGTATTGAATATATGACCACACCCCAAATTTGAATTTCATTATGATTCTTAAAGTTGAAATCTGGATAGCTATCATTTTCTGATTTTAGATATAATTCTTCATCCTTTTTCTCTAGTCTTTTTACTGTGAACTCTCCATCTATCATTGCAATAACTATATTGCCTGGTATCGCAATTAAACTCTTATCGACTATTATTAAGTCATTATTTTGAATGCCTGAATTGATCATCGAATCTCCTTTAACGCGCAAAAAGAAAGTGCTAAAGGGATTTTTTATTAAAAGATCATTTAAATCTATATTTTGCTCTGTATAGTCATCGGCTGGGGAAGGAAATCCTGCAGATACCGAATCACTTAGCAATGGCAAATTAAACTTTTTAACAACCATAACGGGAAATTTATAGTATATATGTACTATATAAGTATATTTTGAGGCAATGGCTCTTTTATTTATTTATTTAACATTAATTTAAATCATCTTTATTTTATGATCGATGGTAAGGTGAATTTTTAGTGATCGAAACAGCACGGTAAATTTGTTCAATTAAAATTAGTCGTGCTAGTTCGTGTGGGAAAGTCAATGGTGAGAGGCTAAGCAAAAGATCTGAATTATATTTAAATTGAGGCGATAAGCCGTCAGAATCTCCAATAAAAAAAGTGATTTTTTGATTATTAAAATTTAAAAGTAAGGAAGAGAATTCTTTTGAATTAAAGGACTTACCTTCCTCTCCCAGGCTGATAACTATATTTTTATCTCGGTTGTCCTTAAAATTATTTATTTTAAAATATTTAAATTCTTTAATTAAGAGATCAGGCATTCGTTTTTTATACTGATCAATTCCTTCCTTTATCCAAGGCTTTTTTATTTTGCCAATGGCATTTATCGTTAATCTATTTGTTTGGATCATAAATCAATTAATTTAAATATATTTTATTCTTCTAAAAGGTAGTTGAATTCATCATATAAAAGTTCTTCTTCTGATAATTCTTTATTCAAATTAGCTGTGCTTGAAATGTTATTAGAATTATATTTATTAATCTTTGATTTAAATAAGTTTTCTTCTGCGTTTTTCAATTTGGGGGTAACAAAGGTAGTCTCTTCAAGGGTACTTGAATTATCAATGATTGAATAAAAAAGGTCTTCTGGATTATCCTTATCAGATGAGTTGGTTTGATTTGATTTGCAAGGATCTGATTTTTGATTTGAAAATTTATTTTTTAACAATTCTTTTTTTAGAATCGATTTCAATTTATTTAAATTATTTTTTGAAAGGCTCATAATTAAAGTTGATATAATTGGAATAGTGATTATTTGATATTCTATTTATATTTTTTATGAATTTTAAAAAAGGATTTACAAAAAAGAGATTTGGTCAACATTGGTTAATAAATGAAAAATTTTTAGAGAAAATAAAACATACTGCAAATCTTAAGGAAGATGACTTTATTTTAGAGATAGGTCCAGGGAGAGGTGCTTTAACATCAAGATTATTAGATTCTAAGATAAGAGGATTGCACGCAGTAGAGTTAGATAAGGATTTGATTGAATTTTTAACTATAAAATTTTCTGGTAATGAAAAATTTTCATTGCAGCAAGGAGATATACTTAATATTAATTTCGAGAATTCTAAATATAATTTCACTAAAATAGTTGCAAATATACCTTATAACATTAGTAGTCCTATTTTAGAAAAGTTTTTAGGAGGGTTAGGCGAAGAAAGAAAAAACAATATAAAAAATATAATCTTTTTAATGCAAAAAGATATAGTAGATAGAATAATAGCAAATGAAGGAGATAGTAATAATGGAGCAATAAGTACGCGAATTAAGCTTATCTCTGGGGTAGAAAAGATATGCGATATTCCTCCCTCTGCCTTTTATCCTGAGCCAAAAGTATATTCCTCATTAGTAGTATTTAAACCTTTACCGTCAAATTTAAGAATAGATTTTAAGTTAGAAAAATGTATAGATAATCTTTTAAAGGTGACGTTTAGTGCTCGAAGAAAAAAAATAAAAAATACGATAACATCAATATTAAGTAAAGAAGATATTGAAAAAATAGAAATTTATAGTGGAATAAGTTTTGATTTAAGGCCTCAGGATTTATCAATTGATCAGTGGATCAATATCGCAAAGCTTTGTATTAAAATAAATAATTGAAATAATAAATTAATGTCAGATTTAAAGAACAAAAAAATAGTCATTAATGCTCCAGCAAAGATAAATCTTCATTTAGAGATATTAGGTAAAAGAGAAGATGGTTTCCATGAACTAGCAATGGTAATGCAAAGTATTAATCTCTCAGATCAATTAGAAATTGAATATAATTCTAACGGAAAATTAAATCTAAAAACTGATTCTACAGATCTAGACAATGGCGATGAAAATATAATAATCAAAGCGGCTAGGCTTATAAAAAATTATGCCGGTAAAAAAGAATTAGGTGCAAATATATCCTTAAGAAAAAAGATTCCTATTGGTGCTGGCTTAGCAGGCGGATCTAGTGATGCAGCGGCTACATTAATAGGCTTAAATGAATTATGGAATGTAAATCTTAATTCAAAAACATTGCATCAACTAGCAAGTAAATTAGGATCTGATGTACCATTTTGTATAAAAGGGGGAAGTCAATATTGTTTTGGAAGAGGAGAAATTTTAAAAAAATATAATTTTATTAATCCTTATGGGTTGATTTTAATTAAAAACCCCAATATTTCTATATCAACTGCAGATGTATATAAAAAATATTATGAAAAATATTCTAAATTTATTAATTTATCAAATGTAGATATCGGAAAGATAAGGGATGAATTAATTAACTTAGGATTTATGAACAAAGATATCTTTAAAAAAAAAATAAAGATTAGAAATGATCTGCAAAGGATAGTCCAACATGAATCTAAATCAGTTTATGATGGCCTTAATATTTTATCGAACTTAGAAAATTCTCTTTGCTTCTCTATGAGTGGATCTGGTCCAAGTTGCTATGCGATATTTGAAGACTTTAATATGGCAAATAAAATATATAAAAAGAATATTGAATTATTTAAAAAGTTTGGTTTTGAAGTTTGGGTATGCCATTTTCATAGAAGGGGGATTGAAATTATCTAATTATGAAAAATAAAAAAGAATTAAATCAAATTGATTCATCAAAAATCAATGAAAATAATAATGATCCCCAAAAAGGCCCACTTAATTTTTTAATTGGGTCAATTACAAGTTTTTCTCTTTTTTTAATTTTTTATTTAATAAGTAAAAATATAGCTATTTATTTCGCAACACATAGACCATCGAATAATTCTGAAATGGTTCAAAGTATATCTACAAGCTTAAATACATTGATAGTTGGATTATCATTTTTAGCAACATTTTCTTTCGCATTTATTGGTTTTGGTTTGTTTATTGTATTTATTCGAAGTTTTTTCTTAAAAATTAAGTAAAAGTTGAATATTATCAAGTATATATAAATTTTTTAGATGTCTTTACACGACCTTGGTTTGCTAATACTTCTTTTATCGCCAGGGATGATTTTATCAATATTACTACTTATAACCTTTGCAGAAGGAGGATAATTCCACCTTAATGGTATAAATTTATATATAGGATGATTTTAGGTGTTTTCTTATTGTGGCAACAACATTATTATTTAACGCTTTAAAAGAAGCTATCGACGAAGAAATGGCAAGAGATATAAATGTTTGCATTATGGGGGAAGATGTTGGGCATTATGGTGGTTCATATAAAGTGACGAAAGATCTTTACGATAAATATGGAGGATTAAGAGTCCTCGATACTCCTATTGCTGAAAATAGCTTTACTGGTATGGCTGTTGGTGCAGCTATGACAGGTTTAAGACCAATTGTTGAAGGAATGAATATGGGTTTTTTACTACTGGCTTTTAATCAGATTTCGAACAATATGGGAATGCTCCGTTATACAAGTGGTGGGAACTATAAAATTCCAGCTGTAGTAAGAGGTCCGGGAGGAGTAGGCAGGCAACTTGGTGCGGAGCATAGCCAAAGATTAGAAGCTTATTTTCATGCTGTACCAGGCATAAAAATAGTAGCCTGTAGTACTCCAACTAATGCAAAGGGATTAATGAAGGCAGCAATAAGAGATGATAATCCAGTTTTATTTTTTGAACATGTACTTTTATATAATTTATCTGAGGAACTTCCTTCCGAAGATTATATTTGTGCCCTTGATCAAGCAGATTTAGTAAAAGAAGGTAAAGATATTACTATTCTTACTTATTCAAGAATGCGTCACCATTGTTTAAAAGCTATTGAGCAATTGGAGAAAAATAATATTGATGTAGAATTAATTGACCTTATAAGTTTGAAACCTTTTGATATGACAACAATTTCTAAATCTATCAAGAAAACAAATAAAGTTTTAATTGTTGAAGAGTGCATGAAAACAGGAGGTATAGGGGCTGAGCTCATAGCTTTAATTACTGAGAAATGTTTTGATGATTTAGATGCTAGACCAATACGACTTTCTAGTCAGGATATTCCAACACCATATAATGGCAATTTAGAAAATCTAACAATTATTCAACCTCATCAAATTATTGAAAAAGTCGAAAGTCTTGTTAATGGGAGTATTTAAAAAATGAAAAGAAGGCAAGGATGGCTTTTTTTTATTATTTTTTTGGTAGCTTTTTCAATTTATTTATTAATTAATTATCCTTTTCAATTAGGTTTGGATCTAAGGGGAGGTACACAATTAACACTTCAATTAATCAAAGATAAAGGAATAGTTACTAAGGATGAACTTGCATCTGTTAAAGCAGTTTTAGATAGAAGAGTTAATAACTTAGGTGTATCAGAATCTAATCTTCAAACTCTTGGTAATAATCAATTAATAGTTGAACTACCTGGTGAACAAGATCCATTATCTGCCTCAAGAGTTATTGGGAAAACTGCTTTATTGGAGTTCAGAACTCAAACTCCTAATACCTTTTCAAAGTTAAAGACCTTTCAATCGCAAAGACTTAAGATAAATAATCTAATAGAGTTATTTAATGACTTTAATACTAGAAAATTTGATGAAAATAATTTCCAAAAACTGAAAAGTTCTTTAATAAGTATTCAAGATGTGACTGGATATAAATCAGATGAAGTTGAGTTTTATTCAAAATTAGTGGATCAGAGAAAATATATCAGTAAGCAAATTGCAAATCTATTTAAAGCCTCAGATCTGACTGGAAAAGATTTAATTAGTGCAGGGAGAAGACAAGAGCAGTCAAATAGTAATTGGGAAGTCTTATTATCCTTTAATAGTGAGGGCGGAGATAAGTTTGCTAAATTAACAAAGTCTATTGCTGGTAGTGATCGTTTATTATCGATTGTTTTAGATGGTGAATCTATTAGTGAAGCAAGTGTTGGCAATCAGTTTGTTAAAACTGGAATTACTGGGGGTTCTGCTACGATAAGCGGAAATTTTACTGCTGAAGAAGCACGGGAATTAGAGGTTCAGTTAAAAGGTGGATCCTTACCACTTCCTGTAGAAATAGTTGAAACCAATACAATTGGAGCATTACTTGGCAATAGAAATATAGTTAAAAGTTTTTATGCTGCAATTCTTGGATTGATATTTGTAGGTCTTTTTATGATCATAAACTATAGAATTCTTGGATTTATTTCAGTTGTTTCATTAGTAATTTATGGTTTATTTAATCTTGCTTTATATTCTCTTATACCTGTAACAATTACCTTGCCTGGTATAGCTGGATTGATTTTGAGCCTTGGTATGGCAGTAGATGCAAATATATTAATTTTTGAGAGAATTAGAGATGAGTTAAAGAATGGAAATACCTTAATTAGATCTATAGATAATGGTTTTTTAAGGGCTAATTCATCAATAATTGATGGGCATATTACTACTTTGATAAGCTGTTTTATTTTATTTATAGTTGGTACAAATTTTGTTAAAGGATTTGCCGCAACATTAGGTATTGGAGTAATTATAAGTTTATACACTTCTTTAAACTGTTCGAAAACATTCTTAAAGTTTTTGACAAGTTATCAATCTATGCGACAAAAAAAACTTTATCTAATAAATGATAAAAATATAATTATCAATAACTTTTCCAAGAAGGAATTATGAGCTCAAAGTTTATTCAGCTATTAAAAATAAAAAAAAGAATATGGTATTTCTCTTTTTTTCTAATTCTTTTTAGCTTGAGTGGTATTTTATTATCAAGTTTTTATAAACCTATTAATAAACCAATAAATTTAGGAATGGATTTTGTTGGTGGGAATGAAATTAGAATAGAAAGAATATGTAATGATTCCTGCTCAGAAATTACAACTGATGTTTTATTAAAAAATATTAGAGATATTTCAAATGAGAAAAATCTTATAAACAATATAAGATTACAAGTACAAAACGATAATAAATTAATTTCAATAAGAACACCTTTTATAAAATTAAATAAATCTGAGGAACTTATTGAAAATATAAATAAGGTTATTGGACCTCTAGATTTTGGAAGTAAAAACTCTAGATCAATTGGTCCTAAATTAGGTAAGGATTTATTAGTTAATGGATTAAGTTCTTTAGCATTTTCCTTAATAGCGATTTCACTATATCTATCTATTAGATTTGATAAAAAATTTTCTATCCTTGCCTTAGCAGCATTATTTCATGATTTATTTATTGTATTTGGTTTTTTCTCATGGCTAGGTATAATTTTGTCTGTAGAGGTAAATAGTTTATTTGCCGTAGCACTATTAACAATAGCTGGATATTCTGTTAATGATACTGTTGTAATCTTTGATAGGATTAGAGAAAATACTAAATCAAAAAAATATAAAAATTTTAATGAAAGTGTTGAGGTATCTGTTAATGAATCTTTAAGAAGAACTTTGTTCACTAGTTTAACAACGCTTATTCCTTTGCTCACATTAATATTATTTGGTTCTTATTCTCTTTTTTGGTTTTCAATAGCTCTTGCTATAGGAATAATAGTTGGCAGTTATTCAAGTATATTGTTGGCCCCATCTTTTTTGATAGAAAATAATAAATAAACATATATGAAAAAGAATAATTTTTTATTTTTTTTACTTATTTTTTTATTTTTTGACCTTTCAAATGAAATTAAA
>Ga0163110_10002111_pt1 | contig 10220 bp, 11 predicted proteins | sample CRUFie1St17metaG_FD_108703 | JGI IMG/M metagenome (GOLD analysis project Ga0163110, IMG submission 108703) | Marine microbial communities from the Costa Rica Dome - CRUD Field 142mm St17 metaG | ecosystem: Environmental > Aquatic > Marine > Oceanic > Photic zone | place: Costa Rica: the Eastern...
CTGTACGCTGTAGGGGCTGATTGGTAACCCTGAACCCCCATCTGGGCTTGCACTTGTGGTGCTGGTGCCACCTGTTGGGTTGTTGGGGCTACCCATTGTGGGGAAGTCGCCACGGAAGGAGCTTGGGCTGCTGTCTGTGGAGCCACGTAGCTGGTCTGTGGGGTCTGGGATACTTGGGGTGCCGATTGGGTCTGAGCTGCGGTAGCGTCCTGCATAAGTTACCTCTTTTTGTAAACTTTCTAGTGTTCGATATAAAAATGGAGTGAGATCAAGACGTGGATCTGCTGCCATTGGTAGGTTGGGCTGCTGAGGATGCGGAGTTCTCATCTCTTGATTTATTAGATCAATAAATGATGAATACGCCCTCTGTACTTCTCCCACCATTCTGAATGGAAATCCGGAAAGCATCCCAGCAATTTCGTCATCAGTTTTAGAAGGAAATAAATACTTCAGTGCTTCTATACTATCAACCCCCAATTCTTGAAGGTTTCTAGTAAAGATAGATTGGTTTAATTTATCCTGTGCCGTATCTTCGTACACAGGACCCATCCATCTCCAAAGTACCGTTCTATCACCATCAGGAGCAAGCCCTACAACTCCATCTGGAATCTCTTGTGTTTCTATAGCCTCTTGAACTGCTGCTTGTAATTTTTGTTCGTATTTTGCTTTCTGTTTTTCGAATTTTTCTACTTGTTTTTCATCCTCTATATTTTCTGGAGGAACAGGTAATTTTAGCCCTGCAGCAAAAGCAAGTGATTTCCTGAAAATTTGTTCTTCATGGAAAATCATTAATTCAAAGCATCTACAAATTCCATAGGTATAAATCTGTAAACATTTCTTTTTAGCAGTAGCACTTACTCGACCATATGCTGATTTAATCTCAGTTGCTGTTACGTTAGTAATACTGAGATCATCAATACCTCCAAGAGCTAATCTAATTTCACTTCTTAATTGTTCTGTATATCTAGCTTGATCTGAACCAACTGGATTAGGAGTTATAAATCCTACACGATCTGAAGGTTCTAAATTAGCGATAACTCTTGGAACTCTCATACCAGATCCTGGCCTTCCGCTGTAACCAGCAGGAGATCTTGTTACAGGATCTGATTTGTATGTAGAACTAAATAGATTGACATCTGACGCAAATCCAGACTGACTTGATATGCTAGGTCTTTGAACTGCATTATCATCATTCTCTACGATGTCCTGTTTTGGTCGAGAAGATAATAAAGTTGGATTACCAAAGAATGATAAGTTTGCTCTAATATTTTTAACCATTTCATCGTGAGCAACAATTTGATTTGATAAGAAATCAAACTCGCCTGCTCCGTCAGTTCCAAAAGCATCTGGGTTGTTAAATACTTCTACACATGGAATAAATTCCATAGTGTTTTCTACAACTTTTTTATCAAAGGTTGCAAAATTTATATCCTCTTGTTCAAATGTTATTTCTTGCTCGCTATGAAATTCTTCTACCTCTTTCGCAGTAATTCTCAATCTCATATATCTTTTATCTGTATTTAAACCAACCCCAGAAAAACCTTTAGATGATCTTACCTTGTAAGGATAGATAATAATTACTTCTTCTAGTTCTCCCTCTGGAGTGTAATAAGTTCTATAAGAGTCTTTGTTAAACCAATAAAGTCTATAAGATTTTTCTGTTGGTCTTATATAAAATAATCCTTTTCCATAAACTAGAAATCTGTCCCATATTGCATCTAATCTGGCATCCAACTGATTAAACTTTATTACCTGTTGAATAAAATCAAATCTTTGAGTTCCAAGATTATCTTGAAACGGATAATATTCAACACCTTGTCTAATCCCAAACATCTTCATTTGAGATAAATGAGAACTAATTAGCATGGTGTCTGCAGTTCCCTTACCGTCCCTAGTGATGACGGATTTGATCATATCCTCCAGAACAGATTTGCTATTACTTTCACTCATTAGATTAAGAACCCAGTTTACTGATCAATGGTGTATCCAGCGTGAACACGTTTTAATGTGATCACATCTCCCTCACATTCTACTTCAAACCTTTCGTTAGGTTCAAGTGCCAAATCATGACATAGCTCATCGGGAAGAGGAATTACAGCAGATCCGTAAGCATCTTGCTCTAATTCAATTTTGTAATACGTTGGTGCCATTGTTTGTTGATACTAATAGTTTAATTGGTCAATACTCTAACTCAAGTTTTCCACGAGTCATTAACCCATTACATAGCCACACTAAAGCATCTACACAATCGTCATGTGAGCTAACACCAAAATTTATGATCTCATCTGTCAAATGACCCATCTTTCTATATTTGTTAAAAATAATTTTTCTTTGTTCAAAAAGTCCCATAATTCCTCGAAATCTTGCAACTTTATCCCCACGGAAACCTTTTACTGGATGCCAAATTAAATTGTATAAACCTTGTTCCTGTAAACAAATTCTTTTAAAGTCTGCTTCTAATGAAGCTTGATATGCAACAGCTTCTGACCAAATATCTATTGAACTGCCTGTAGGAAAATAATTCTTTCCATCTTTATGAATTATTCCCCACTCCTCCATCATTTCCATTAAAAGTTCTAATTTTTCTAAATTCCCCATAACTCTCACTCTTTTACAATCTATGATGTGAATTTTATCTTTTACTCTTCCACCCATTACAAACACAGTGTAATCATTCTGTTCCCTAACACCAGCAGATAAATCTACTCCAACTCCTAAAGTATCAAATTCTGTAGATATATTTCCCTTAACAATTAAGTCTGGAGAAAGAGATAATTCACTAGTTTGTACGATTTGATTTTGATATTGAAAACTAAAAGCAATTGGTGCAGTTCTTCTTCTTTCACTTAGATATTCAAGTGACCACATTTCAGGCCAATAAGATATTTCTTCACCTTCTTCATCGACAGTAATTGCTGATTGGACAATCTGCCTCCACCCACCAGCTGGTAGGAAAGTTGTGTTATGAATATCATCATGTCTAAATCTAGTTCCTAAACAAATAGCTCTTGCACCTTCAAACATAGTTGGAACAATAACAGCATTCCAGTTATCTTCCATTGCCTGTCTTATATCTTTATTTTTAATATCATCTGAACTTTTTATTGCGTCATCAATTATGCAGAGGTGTGATCTCTTTGATGTAACTGCACCTTTCAATCCAGCACAACATACACTGAATTCTTCTTCACCAGTTGATTTTATGCCTGCAAATTTCCAATCTATACTCCAATATTCATTAGAATTTATTCCCTTGGCAATCTTTACCATCGGAAAAATTTCTTTATAAATCTTACTTTCTTCAATAATTCTTTTTATTGCTGCACTCTTAGGTCTAGCTACATCAACTGTATAAGAAATATATAGAATTTTTAAAGGCATTTTATTCAAAGCATGTATGCCAATAGCCCAAGCAGTATATAAACCTAAAACTGTAGATTTAGCAGAACCTCTTGGAGCAAGAATATCTATATTTGGACCAGCAATACCTTTTAAACAAACACTATCGTCATCTGTACAAAGATATTTATGCCATTCAAGATGGTGTGCAGCAGGAGGTTTTCCCCCTACAACATCGCAAAAATATGCAAAATTTTTTCTAGCCTTTTCAACATCTACATTAGAAGTTTTTTTAACTACTTGTTGCTTTGCAGCTGCTCTAGCTGTGCGTCTATAGACGCTGTAAATACTTGTACCTGCCATGTTTGTAGCATAGCGTATTTTCTTTTAAGATTCTTCCTGAAGAATTTTTGTCCATACTCCCATAGATGCTTCCTGTAATGGTCCTTCAATAGGATCATCTCTAAAGATAGATAACATTTCTCTTAAAGCTCTATCAGCTCCAGCAAGAATTAATCCTTGTTTGTCCATAAGAACTTTTTTATCATCTAGTTGTTTTATTGCTCCACGTAATTCTTTTTGAAGCATAGCGATTCTTGCAGCACCCATATCCTGTTTAACTAAACCCATATCAATCGCCTGCCTTAATTTTGAAATATCATCTTGCATATTATCTATTTCACTTTCCAAAACTAAATGAAAATTTCTTTTTTTAAATTCTTTTTCAGACCATTCATTACATTCCACTATCGTCCCTTGGAATCCTAAAAATCGGGAAAATAGATATATCTGTATTGGTGAAGCTGTTTTTTTACAAAATTCAAGAAAGGATTCACGATCTTTATTATTTAAAGACTGAATCCATTTCTTCATACTCTATAAGAACCTCTTGCTTGTTCGAAATCTCTATTTTCTTTATAGCGTCTGAACATCTCTCTTTGCAAGTCTGTTGCTCTTAGCTCTTGAGCTTGACGAGTTATTGTTCCTCTTTGTTCTTGTCCAGTAGTTCTGATTCCTGCTCGTTCTTCCTGACCAGTTACTCTTGTTGTAGCTCTTGTCTCTTCACCAGAGGTACGCCTTAAAGCTCTTTGCTCTGTTCCAGTGGTTCGTATACCTGCACGTTCTTCTTGCCCTCTTACTCTTGTACCAGCACGATCTTCTTGCCCTGTGACTCTTGTCAATGCTCTCTGCTGTCTACCAGTTTCTCTTGTGCCAGCACGTTGTTGTAGACCTGTTTCTCTAATACCTGCTCTTTGTTCTAAGCCTCTTCTTTGTTCAGATAGACGTTCCTCAGCTCCTTCAGTTCTTCTAAGATCCCTTGTCTCTGCACCAGAAACTCTTATAGCTGCTCTCTCCTGCATTCCTCTTTGTCCTATTTGCCTTTCCTGACCTCTTAATAACTGAGCCTGGGTTGCCCTTGTTTGTCTACCCTCTTCACCTCTAGTGGCTCTAGCTTCTTGTCCAGTTATGCGAGTCAGTGCTCTATCCTGTGCTCCTGCTGTTTCTAATCCTTTTCTATATTGTAAACCTGTTTCTGCAGTCTGAGCACGTTCTTCTTGACCTTGAGTTCTTATTGTCTTTCTTGTTTGATCACCTGCTGTTATTGTTGATAATCTATCTTCTGCTCCAGCTGCTCTTCCTCTCCTAATGTCTTGAGTAGTGAAAAACTCTTTATTTACTCTATCTAATTCTGCTCCTCTCTCCATATTTAATGCTGCCTGTTTAGCAGCAGCTTCATCTAAAGCAGTCTGTGTGTCTAGAGATTGATCAGGAACTTTAGTAAATTCGGTTTCCTTATCACTAGCTGGTGCTTGAATTACTTGTGGTGTTGGACTAGAACCGCTTCCCATTTTTTTTAAAAACTATTATTTAAATTTTAGATCGTCTAATTCTTATGTTAATTAACCAAATAGACGTTGCAAACCAACACCTGCCATTCTTGTGGCAGCATCTTGTTGATTCGAAATACTGTTTCTTAAATTTGCAGTAGCTATAGCAGATTCTCCAAGTCTAGCTTGAATCGCATTTGGAAGGCTTTGTTTAATTTGTTCTGCATCTAAAAGTTGTTGCTGTTTAAATGTAGATAAATCCTTAAAATAATCAGAATAATAAGGTAAATCAGCTCTCATTGCAGCTGATTCTAGCCCTCTATCTAATAATCTTCCTTTTCTGCTTATTGCATCTGCAGCTTTTTTATATTGCAATTCATAGCCGAGAAGTTTTTCTAAATTTCCATATGGATCAAAATTTTCTTTTTCTGTTTTTACCTTATCGGCTTCAGCTAATCTATCTGTAATACCTTTCGGTAAATAATAATTTTTACGTGTACCTATTAAAAGATCGTCAAGTCTACCAAGTAGACTAGTTTTTGTTACAGGATTCAAATCTGATACTTTTACACCATAATCATTTCCTAATACATTAGTTACACCTTTTTTTGATAATCCTTGATCTTTTCTAAAATCATCAAGTGTGTAATTAACATATTTGTTACCACCTATCTTGCTGGTATCAATGCCTTTTAAATCAAATGGATGATTTGTCATCTTAGTAGTTGTACTGAGTTGTCAAAGCTGCACCAGCTTGTTGAGCAGCTGTTGTGCCTAATTGTCTTGCAGCTGCAGCCATACCTTGAGTTAATGCTGCATTAGTTGCAATATTTTGAGCAATACCTCTTGAAGCCATACTTCTTGCAAAGTCATCCTTCTTAGCTTGTTCTGAAAACTTACGTATTGTTGGGAGAACTATGTTTGTTGCATCTCTTAAAGCTTCAGCATCTTTTTGAGTTCTAAGTCTTCTACCAGCATCTAAACCAAGTGGACTAAGTACATCAAGAGGTGTTCCTGTAGGACCAACATTACCATAAGGACCCATTCCAGGTGGTAAAGGAACTCCTCCCATACCCTCGTTACCAATCGCTCCATATCCTGCTAATCCTGCAGCTCCTCCTGCAACATTTTTCGCTGCTCCTCCGCCAACTCCACCTGCTATTCTGCCTGCAGCTAAACCTCCAGCTAATGGAATACCTACTCCTGCACCTATTCTTAAACCTGTTCCAAGTGTTTTAGGTAACATTTGATTCTTGATTGCACCTTTTGCAAATTTCGCAGCACCTCCAAGAGGTTTACTTAAACCAAGAGTAGTTAATCCACCTACTAATCCTCCTGTTAAGCCAGATCCAATATCACCTCTCATCAACCCAGGTGCTGCACCACCAACAACACCGGCTGCTCTTAAAAGTATTGGTAGTTTAGCTGCACTACCTGCCTTTATTAAAAAAGGTAACAAACTACCAGCTAAAGGAGTCATTTCTAATTCTCTAAATACTTGTTAGCAATATTCTAAATTAACTATTCTTTGACTTATCATTTACTAACCAAAAAGACCACCAATGCCTCCAACTACAGCCCCTAATGGATTAAAACCACTGCCTAAAAATCCTGAAGCAGCTCCTGATATTGCACCACCAATACCACCTCCTCCTGGATCTCCCGGAATAATAATCGGTTGTTTTGCTGCTTGAGCTGCAAGTCTCAGTCCACCTCCTACATCTTGAACTCCTGATACACCGCTTGCTCCTATTCTTGAAGCTATTAAGTCAGCTATCTTATCTTGTGAACTTTTTTCTTCTGGTCTGTAAGACTTCATTAAATAATCTTTTAAAAAAGCATTGCTACTATCTTCTGTATCTAAAAGAGGTTTATTCAATTTACTTATTTGATTTTTTAGAAAATTAGATGCAGATGAGAAAGGATTATTTTTTTTTGGTTTAAAGTAATCAGAATCCATCATGGCAGCTTTACCTGCCTCAGAAAATCCACCAGTATCAATGTTACCTAAAGAAGCCATTAAACTATACCTTTTTAAAAATTATAAAATTACTATGCACGGAGTCCAGTTCCATATATCATTCTTCCTATACTTTGAACTTCTCTATTTGTTATTTCTCCAGCATCTGTGTATAAACGCTCCGCCTCCGCTGCATCTCTAAGAACATCAGATCTTTGAGTCATATTTAGTAAAGATCCCGGATATTGTGCTCCAGGAATTCTTGATTCAGCTCTTGCCTGTACTAAAGCCATGTCATGCTCAAACTTTTGATTTTGTAATTGTTGACTCATCAAAAATTTATCCATTTCTGAATTACCTGTCCCACCTGACATTGGTTGTGAGTAATTAGATTGTTGATCAAAAGAAGTTGCTGCTGCAGCAAAACCACCTACTAAAGCAGCTTGACCTGCATAGTATCCAAGTTGAGGAAGAGGACTATTAGCACCAGCTCTAAAAAGTTTTGGTATCTGACTTGTTGTAGCTCCAGGAGCTAACACACCTCGACCATAATTTAATGCTCCTTGTGTTGCAGCTTTGCCTGCTCTGCCAGCTGCACCGGCAATTCCTTTGAAATAATTTGTCATCGCATCACCAGCAAATGACTCTAATATTCCTTTTGCTACTTGTGTTTTTACACCCATTAAACTGCCACCGAATTACTTGGGAATTGACCAGACACATTTGGATCTGCAAATCCACTACCGCTTGATGCTGGAGATGAGGATAATTGAGATAAATTCTCTGGTTTTACTATTCTATCAGGCTCAACCAGTCCCTTACCTTCAGTTGTATTAGGACCATATATACCGTCGTACTTACTCATGAATGAATCAACTCTTGCCGATATATTTGGATCTTGAAAGGTATTTCCTCCAAATGTTGATAGAAAATCTATCTTAGCTTGAGCATCCTGAGCCGAATCAAATGGAAATTCTTTGTAAAAATCATCACTCCTAATATTTGTATCAAATTTTCCTTGAAATGGGTCTGGATTAAAAATATTTTGTCGTGACCTTGACTCTTTTGGTCCTGTAATAAATTTTGCAATAGGTTTCCCTTCCTTAACTGCTTTTTCAGCTGGAGAATTTAATCTTCTGTTTAAGTTAGTGACAACGACCATGCTTAGGATTCGAAAAGTGCTTTCTCTAATTGTGCAACGAGTAAATCATCTACTTTATTACCAGTCTTAGATGCTGCTTTCTTAAGAATAGAAACAACGAATTTTTTTAGAACATCATCAAGATCTTCAGGTATCTTATCAACTGCTTTGTTGATAATATTAATTGCGATTGGTAGTAGAAATTTAGTCATGATTTTTTTGTTGATACTTATAATTTAGCAAAGGTCACATTTCAAGACCGGTAAAACCTTGTTTTCTGGCTCTAGCAATATTAAACAGTTTTCCAAAACTCTTAGTGCCTAGATCATCCTCACCACGAGACTTTATTGATTCCATAGTTTCTGGTGGAGCAATAAAATCAAATGTACTTACTTCAGTCGGCTTTGTTGGATCACTCATAATATTAAATCCAACTTTTGTATCACCATTCATGGGTGTATAAGAAATACCTACTGATTTACCAAGACCTGTTTTTTTGTCAACCATTCCACCTACTTGAATGTCAGTTCGTGGAACATCATATGGATAAAACTGATCAGTCAATCTAGATTTAATTCCTAATTTTCTTTGTTGTGCAGCAGTTTTCTGTTCTATTCTTGATCTTGCTCCTTCAGCGTCTGGAGATAATTGGGCATTTCTGTGCATTAGTGCCTCAAATGTTGCTTGATCTTTTCCGGCTAACTCATTAGGACTTTTCCCAACTTGCATCTCACTTGGTGTAGGAGTTTTTTCTACTATTTCATTAATTGCCTCTTTATTTCTCTCCATAGCGTCCATTCTTCTCATTTCTCTGTAATGATCTTCTAAATTTGTTGTCGCACCAGTATTCATGCCCCCTGGAAGATTAATGTCATCTTCACCGCCAACAATATCAGGATGGTCAATTAGAGGTGAATTATCATCAATACGTGGCTCTGGGGTCATTCTTTCCCCTACTGCCCCTAGCAATGCTTGATCTAGTCCTTTTTGTGATAAGAATTTTGCTAATTGATCTTTACCTGAACCTCCAATCATGTCAGTTTGCATTTGACTTTCTACCTGTTCTGGATCAGTAAATCCACTAGGAACACTATCTTGAGACTCACTGAGAACCTCTGCAACATTTGGGGTGCTATCAGCTATCTGTGATCCCTGTGAAATTTTTCTATCAACTACGTTAGATGCAGTTTGATTTGGTACATAATCCTGTCCATAACTGTCAGCAGTCGTTGGATTTAACAAAGATTGATAATCATCCATCGCAACTGGATTTAAATTAGTTTGTTGTACTCCAGTATTTGCCATTCTCGCTATATCTTTTTTACCTTGGATCTTTATCTCTTCTCTTCTTGTTTTTTCCTTTTCAATCTGCATTTTTTCAGAAGCTTGCACTGGATCACTAGTGGTAGCAGCCTCAGACTCAGCTTTATCCGCCTCGTTTCTCATTAATTCTTGTTGTTGCCTTTGTTGATTCTGCAAATCCATAGAAGCCAACAAACCTGCCCCTACAAGTGTATTTCTTGCTGCAGATTTTATTAAATTTCCTGTTTTTTCTAAAATATTTGGTTTTTTTGCAAAATCTTTCGTAAATTTATACACTTCAGGAGCCATTTGCATGCGAGACATAGCATCAGAAGGCATTGGAGTACCAGTCATTCGGGAATATAGTTCAAAATCTCGTGGCGAAACAGGCATTATCAAAAATCATGACATTTATAGAGTTAATTTTAAGTTCTATACATTCGCCCCCTAGAACGCCTTAAAAACCCTCAAATTTGGGAAAAAAAAATTGGGGGTGTCAGGCCCGCCCTTAACAAAATGTTGCATTGTAACAAAAAAAAGAATATATGAGGGCATTATTACAGTTTGTAACAGATATTTGACAGAATTTTTGGCGAAATATTACAGCTTGCAGTACTGTGTTTTAGACAGTACTACCAAAATAAGGTTA
>Ga0163110_10002115_pt1 | contig 10217 bp, 6 predicted proteins | sample CRUFie1St17metaG_FD_108703 | JGI IMG/M metagenome (GOLD analysis project Ga0163110, IMG submission 108703) | Marine microbial communities from the Costa Rica Dome - CRUD Field 142mm St17 metaG | ecosystem: Environmental > Aquatic > Marine > Oceanic > Photic zone | place: Costa Rica: the Eastern...
GATCAAGTTACCAAAATCACAAGGTACGTCTAACCAATTTCCGTCTTTGCCCTTTACTTGAAGGCCGGGCTCATTTGCTGCTGGTAAAATAGTTAGCAGGTTAATGTCTTCATGCGCTGCGGCACGAATTGCATCTGGCTCTTCATCACCTTGTAAAGGTGGGTAGTGCAGTACGCGTAATAAGGTTAAGTCGCTGCCATCAATCATGCTTGAAAGCGGCTGGCTGAAATTGTTAGACGTGGCTTCAGGGCTGTAATTTTCAACCCAGCCTAATAACTCAGCAGCCAGTGACATGGCTTCGCTGTAGTAGGTTGAAATTTCTTCTTTTAACTCTGCAGGACAACGGCCCCAAGGGTAATAGTGGAAGTATTCTTTGATATCTTTTGTTTTAAAGCCTTTTGCGACTTCTGAGATGTCTGGTGGGAAATAGCCATCTTGCTTTTCTTTGTCGAACATGAAGTCATGCTTGGCTTCTGAATCAAAGAACTTTTGCCAATTTGAATAGATATTAGAAACAAGCTCTTGCTTGATTGGGTGGTTTTTAAGCACGCCAAAACCAGTTTCTTTTAAAGACTCAACAAACAGCTGAGCAGCGTTTTCCGCTTTATAATCTACGGCAACAAGTTTCATGATTTACCTCTGATAAAGTAACAGTGCGACGATGTTAACAGGCGTTAGCACCGTCGAATTGATCTCAATCATAAATCACTCGAATAGCGAGTGATTTATGAGTTTATCCCTTATAGGCTTAAGAAAAAGCCTGCCATAGCTGCACTCATCAGATTAGCAAAACTTGCAGTAATCACTGCCCGTAAACCCAATTTCGCGATATCGCTACGACGACTTGGAGCCATTGCTCCGATACCACCCATGAGGATGGCGATTGAGGAAAAGTTAGCAAAACCACACAACGCAAAGGTAATGACGGCTTGGCTAATGTCGCTTAGCTGTTCCTTGTGACTGACGAAGTCAAGATAAGCAACGAATTCATTTACTACGAGTTTTTGACCAATAAAGCTACCAGCCAAATTCGCTTCATTCCAAGGTACGCCCAAAAGCCAAGCTAGCGGCTGGAAGATAAACCCAAGAATGACTTGGAATGTTAAATCCGGTTGACCAAATAGTCCACCTACATAACCAATTAAGCCGTTAAGCATTGCAATCAGTGCGATGAAAGCCATTAGCATGGCACCGACATTGGCGGCAATTTTCAAACCACCTGCTGCGCCTTCTGCTGCTGCTTCAAATACGTTTGCGCTGGCTTCAACTTCTTGTTCAAGCTCATCAACATCGTTTTTGGCTTTTTCGGTTTCAGGCATGACAATTTTAGCCATTAACAAGCCACCGGGAGCTGCCATAAAAGAAGCGGCAACAAGGTATTTGATGTCTACGCCGAGGCCTGCGTAACCCGCCATAACAGAACCCGCAATAGAGGCCATACCGCCGACCATAAGCGCAAATAGCTCTGAACGGGTCATTGTATTAATAAAAGGTTTTACTACGAGTGGGGCTTCTGTTTGTCCAACAAAGATATTGGCAGCGGCATTCATGGATTCTGGGCGGCTCGTTTGCAAAATACGCTGTAGGAAGCCACCGATACCACGGATCACCCATGACATGATGCCGATGTGGTAAAGCACGCTGATGAGCGCAGAGAAGAAAATAATGACGGGAAGCACTTTAAACGCGAAGATAAAGCCTAAGGAATCGCCGCCGAGTTTGCCAAACATGAAGTCGATACCTGTTTGGCTATAATCGATAACACTGCGTACGCCGCCAGCAACCAGTAAAAGGAATTGTTTTCCAGGCGGAAAATACAATACTAACAAACCAACTGCGGCTTGGATTGCAAACGCTCCAATTACCGTTCTCCAATTTATTGCTTTTCGGTTGTAAGACAACGCATAAGCAATAGCCAGCAAAGCCACGATTCCCAGCAAGCTAATCATACTGAATCCTATTTTTTATTTTAATATCTGTTTGATATGGGATTTGATTACGTCCAAGGCGATGCGGTTTTTACCTCCTTGGGTGACCACAACATCCGCAATGAAGCGGCTTGGCTCGATGAATTTATGATACATAGGCTTGACGGTTTCTTGATACTGCATAATGACGGAGTCCAAATCACGGTTACGTTCTTGGATATCTCTTTTTATGCGGCGTAGCAAGCACACATCTAACGGTGTATCAATAAAGACCTTCACATCAAACAACGGCAATAGTTCAGGTTCTGCTAGCAGTAATATTCCTTCAACAATGATTACTGGCGCGGGTGGTACTAGTAATTTCTCTTCTAAACGGGTGTGTTGTTCATGCGAATAAAGCGGGCATTCAATAGATTCGCCAGCCTTTAGTTTCTTTAAATGATCGACTAATAATGAATGCTCAAACGCTTGAGGGTGATCATAATTCGTTTTGACGCGCTCTTCCATGGAAAGGTGTGACTGATCACGATAATAGTGATCCTCGCAAAGTACGATAATATCTGCCCCGGATTGTGCAATTTCGTCTTTAATGGTTTTGGTAAATAAGGACTTGCCTGACCCAGAGCCACCTGCGATGGCGATAATACGCGTTTCAATCATTAGTAAAAACTAGCCAATTTTCAAATGCGACAAGACTACCAGCGAATTTAAAAAATGCTAGCGGCACATGGCATAGATCGCAATAAAATGTCATTTTTATTACAAGACGCCGGGTTTTATTATTTACCGATTAATTCGAAGTCGTCACAAGAAAGACCCGAGAGGGCAAAATTATTAAGCTTGGACCGAGACCCTTCACCCTGTGCCTTTTTCGGATAGAACTTATGCTTAGCTTCTGATTCTGTTTGAAAAATCTCATCTAATGCATTTCTAATTTCACTCAACATTTTGTCGATATTGGCATTAAAATCAGGGCGTTTTCGCTTGGTGTGCCCTAAATCCATTAATCGGGTGAAATATTTACTGGTTAATGCGAGAAATTCTTCCGGTAATGATTTGTTGTGGTAAAGCGCGGCTTCTTTTTCATCTGCGCAAAAATCTAACATGGCAACGTAAAAACAAAACGGTTTATTGGCAAGCGGTACAGAAAGTTCGGTTTGCTTATTTAAATAAAGCGTTCTTGTTGTTAAATCGACGACTAGTCGGCAGGGCTCATCTTCCTGTTCAGCGATAATATCAACGGTTTCAGTGGGTTTACTCACTAAAAATGGCACTGCCAAGTAGGTTAATATTATCGATAGTATCAAAGGCAAGGTATATAAATGATAGTTTTGCTCCATAGGTAAAATGGCAAAACGAATAGAAATAGTTTGCCTAGGGAAAAGTAAATTTTTGGTAATTTGACTTTTGGCAATATCGTTAGCTTTAACGTGAGTGTCTTGAATGGCAATAACGCGAATAGGGTGGCTATTTCTTGCTAGATAATCATTCAATTGGTCGATATAACGCGCCACTTTGCTGGTGTTTACGGCTTGGTTAAAACGTTGATCGGCTAATTTTAACTCCGGGATATCCAGTGCGATTCGATTGAGCGTCGCGTCGGTGAGTCGGCTGCTTGCGTAATCTTGAAAAGTTAAGGTTGTGTTGTAGTGCAAGAGCGTAAGCAAAGATAGCAACACAAAAAAAGCCGCGCTAATACGTCCCCAATATTGTTTAAATACATTTGTGTTCACGTTATTTACTCTCACACGGGCTGATAATTTTTATATTTTTATAATACTGAGAATAATCTTCTGAATAGGATTGCTGCTCGAGAATTCGCTGCACTTCACATTTTAAATTGGTATTGCGCTCTAACATTTTTAAATACCATTTACTGCCGCTAATTTCGCTATCTAACGGGGTAATGTAATTGCGTGAGAAATGTTTTTCATCTTCTTCCTTCCAATAAGAAGAGATCAAATCGACATTACCAGCCTTTAATAATTCTCGTAATTCTTTATGGGATTTTGCGTAGACTAATTCGACCTGTTGAACCGATAAATCAAGCTCTTTGAGTAATCTTACAGGGGCAATATAACCAGAGCGGCTGGTAGGATAATCCAAAATTCCTATGCGTTTTCCTAAAATATATTCTTTACTAAGTATGGGCTTTTCTCGTGATGACATGAGATAGGCTTGGTAATCGGCATAAGAAGCGATCATTTCATAGCCATAAGTTGTGTCGGATCCAAAGGCGTTAATAAAGTTTTCTTTTATCAGAATAAGGTCAACCACACCTTTGCCAATTAATTGTAAAACATCACGCTCTTCGGTCTGCCAGTAAGCGATAACTTTCCCGAATTGTTTACTGACTATAGAACTATCACACAATTGCTGTAAAATTCGTTTCGCCATATATGAATTTGGGGCGAGTAAAACTAAAGAATGTGGATTAGAGTGGTTTTCTGTTTGACACACGTCTTCGAACTCGAGAATTCGAGGTAGCGGTTTTTCGACTACACTAATTTGGTTTTTAGCTGTATACCAAATTAGGAATACAGACAGTAAAAAACAGAGGTACCAGTATGCCTTTGACATTCTATTTGTTAACACGTTAATTGTTGGAGTTCGTTCCCAATTTGTATAATTTCACCAATTAACCTTACTTATTGCAATAAGTAAAATTACTGGAAAAAGGTAAGTTGTTGAAATTAAACATATATTGATAAAATATTATGAATATTAATAAGTGCTAGCAATTTTTTTTCTATCGACGAGAATGCGCACATTAAATTGGCTAATTGGCTGATTTGTAACCAGGGGAAGAATTGGTATTTAAACGTGTAATTAGATTACCGTCAATGCTTCCTTATTTGGTGAAAAGAATTTCATCTTTAGTGAAAATAATTTTAATGAAAATTAGCAGAATCCTTGAAAACTAATAAGCTCCAAAATAGAGAGCATTAATTAATAGGAATGCAATATTCTGTTTTTAAAATCACTGAAGAATAAACAGGAAAATTCGTTTTACACTCAATAACACTTAGGAAAACACAATGAAACACTCCAATCTCAACCGCATCGCTCTAGCAGTTGCGTTGTCTGTTGGCATGGGTTCTACTGCGATTGCGCAAGAAACTGCGTCTAGCATTCGTGGTACGGTAATGACCGAAAATGGTCAATTGGTATCTGGTGCTACTGTTACCGTTACTGATAACCGTACAGGTGCTGTTAAAGTCGTTGAATCTAACCAAACGGGTTCATACTCAGTTCGTGGTATGCGTGTTGGTGGTCCATACACTGTTGAAGTGACTGACTCAGCTGGCACGAAGAAAATTGAAAACGTCTATTTGAACTTGGGTGAAACCAAAAGTGTAAACTTGGGCTTGGAACAAGAACAAGTAGAAAGCATCGTGGTAACAGGTTCTGTTGTTAACTCGACTTTCGGCGCTTCTGGCCCTGTTGCTAACTTCGGTTTAGAAGATTTGGAAAACGCACCGGCGATTAACCGTGACATTAAAGACTTGGTTAAAATCGACCCGCGTATTTATGTTGACGAAGCATTCGGTGATTCTATCCAGTGTGCGGGTGCAAACTCTCGTTTCAACAGCTTAACTGTTGACGGTATCCGTACTAACGATAACTTCGGTCTAGGTAGCAGTGGTTACCCAACTATCCGTACTACTTTCTCATTTGATTCAATCGATCAGGTTGCTGTTGAATTAGCACCTTTCGATGTTCAATACGGTGGTTTCACAGCGTGTAACATCAACGCTGTAACTAAGTCTGGTGGTAATGAACTACACGGCGGACTTTTCTTCGATTACACAAATGATGACTTCCGTGGCGACAAGCTTGAAGGCGAAGACATCGCAACAGGCGCATTCAACGAAAGACGTTTCGGCTTCAACGTTGGTGGTGCACTAATCGAAGACAAATTATTCTTCTTCACCTCTTACGAGAAGCTAGAAGGTGCAACGTTGTTTGACCGTGGCGCAGGCGATTCTAACGCAGCGGTTAAAGTACAAGGTGTATCTCAAGAACAGCTAGATCGTATCGAGCAAATCGCTCGTGACCTATACGGCTATGAGCCAGGTGATTTCGTTACTTCTCTTCCTGTAGAAGACGAAAAAATCATGGCGAAGTTGGATTGGCAGATCAACGATGCACACCGTGCTTCTTTGGTTTACAACTACAACGACGGTGACATCATCCGTGAATCTGATGGTGACTCTAACGAATATGAATTCTCTAACCACTACTACACACAACGTGGTGAGTTCGAGTCTTATGTGGTTTCTTTGTACTCTGACTGGACGGACAATTTCTCAACTGAAATTCGTTTAGGTACGTCAGACTTCGAACAGTTCGTTACACCACTTGGTGGCACTGATTTCGGTGAAGTACAAATCACAACTAACTTTGACCACGATGGCGACGGTGAAAACTCTCGTGCGACGGTTTACTTAGGTGCGGATGACTCTCGTCACGCTAACAAACTTAAGTACTCAAACGACACGATCAAAATCGCGGGTACTTACATCTACAATGACCACATCATCACAGGTGGTTATGAGTATGAAAAGCTAGACGTATTTAACCTATTCGTTCAAGAAGCGGAAGGTGAGTACCGTTTCAGCTCAATCGAAGACTTCGAAGCGGGTCGTCCTAACCGTATCACTTATGAGAGTGCTGCGGGTTCAAACAACCCTGCTGATGCGGCTGCTGAATTCGAATACGAAATTCACACGGCTTATATCCAAGACGAGTACTTCTGGATTGACCAAGACATGACGATCACTTTCGGTCTTCGTTATGACTGGTACACAAGTGATGACGTTCCACCAGAAAACCCACAGGTTCAAGACCTATACGGTTTCTCTAACCAACAAAACCTTGACGGTATCGACTTACTACAGCCTCGCTTAGGTGTTAACTGGGTAATTAACGATAACCTAGAAGTTCGCGGTGGTGTTGGCTTGTACTCTGGTGGTAACCCGAACGTTTGGATTTCTAACAACTACTCAAACAACGGTGTTATTCAGGTTGAAAACCAAGATCGTACGTTGGACGATGATGGCGTAACAGACACGTTGTTCACACTTCCTCACACGGGTGAAGGTCGTCCTATCTATGACATTCCTCAGCACCTGTATGATGCGGTTGCAGATGGTCAAGGTCGTAACGGTGGTATCAACTTACAAGACCCTGATTTCGATATTCCTTCAGAGTGGAAATACGCAATCGGTGCAACGTACACGTTCGATAACGAATACGTACTAATGGCTGACTTGTTGTACAGCGACAAGCAAGATGCTGCGATTATCCGTGATATCTCTCGCGTACAAGTAGGTACAGCGCCTGACGGTCGTCCTATCTACGGTAGCTCAAATGGTCGTCGTCAAGACTTCCTATTGACTAACGTTCAAGGTGATTCTGGTGATAGCTTGAGTGCATCACTTGCATTAACTAAGTCTCACGACTTTGGTCTTGATTGGTCAATCGCTTATGCTTACACAAAAGCAGACGACGTGAGCCCAATGACAAGCTCAGTAGCGTTCTCTAACTACATCAGCCCAGCAGTATCTGATCCAGAGAACCCAGGTACAGCGACTTCTAACTACGAAATCCCTCACCGCTTCACGCTTCGTTTAAGCTACAAGCACGAGTTCTTCGACGGTTACGAAACTAAGTTCTCTGTATTTGGCACAATTAACGAAGGTCGTCCTTACAGCTACGTATTCGACGGTGACTTAAACGGTGGTTTAGGTAGTTCTGTAGGCTTCATCGACCACAACTTGTTGTACATTCCTGAAGTGAATGACGCAAACGTTGTATACGGTGACGACTTCAACATTGATGCATTCAATGCCTTCATCGAAGCGGAAGGTTTGACTCGTGGTCAAATCATGGAACGTAACAGCATTAACAGCTCTTGGTTCCACAAGTTCGACGTGAAAATCGAGCAAGAATTCCCTGGCTTCTACGAAGGTCATAAAGGTAGTGCGTTCCTTGTTATCGAAAACTTCGGTAACCTATTGAACGACGATTGGGGTGTACTATACGAAGCAAGCTTCCCGCGTGCGCAGGAAGTGGTTTCTGGTAGCATCAACGATCAAAACCAATACGTATACGAAGAGTTCATCCAGCCAGCTGGCCAAACTCGCGTATCAGACGCTTCATTGTGGGAAATCCGCATGGGTGTTAAATACAAGTTCTAATGTTTAGAATCTGTTGAATGAAAAAGCCGACCTTAGGGTCGGCTTTTTTGTGTCTGTGGTATAGTCGGCGTCGAATGATTCGCTAAAGTATGAAATGAGTAGTATGGCTAAACATCTGTTAATTCTAATAATGCTTCTAGGAGCAAGTATGCATGCAAATGCACAAACCCTTCGCGTAGCCACGTTTAATGCAAGTATGGACGGTAGTAACTATGTTGAACAGGGCAAAACGCCAAAGGGAAATGAGCTGAAACAGCGCTTAGCGCATGGCAATGAACAACAAATTAAAAATGTCGCTGAGATTATTCAGCGGGTGCGTCCGGATATATTGTTGATCAATGAGTTTGATTACATCTCGAACGAAAAAGAGGGCGTGCAAAAGTTTATTGAACATTATTTAAAGCAATCGCAGTCAGGTCAATCGCCCATCAACTACCCATATTATTATGTTGCTCCGGTGAATACTGGGGTGCCAGCAGGAATAGATCTAAACGGTGATGGCAAAACGGGCGGCCTTTCGGACAAGTTCGGCTTTGGACATTACCCAGGGCAATACGGCATGTTGGTGCTGAGCCGCTTTCCCATTATGGACGACGAAATTAGAACGTTTCAGGGCTTTTTGTGGAAAGATATGCCGAATAACTTACTGAGTAAGATCACAAAGCTAGATGGAACGCCGTGGTATTCACCACAAGCACAAGCTATTCTGCGCTTATCTTCAAAGTCTCATTGGGATTTACCCGTGAATATTGATGGTCGTACAGTTCATGTTTTGGCGAGCCATCCTACTCCTCCCGTTTTTGATGGACCAGAAGATAGAAACGGCAAACGTAATCACGACGAAGTACAATTTTGGGTTGATTACTTAAACGGTGAAGGCTACTTTTATGATGACCAAGGCAGAAAGTCAGCCTTTCAGGGTGAGCAATTTGTGGTATTGGGGGATTTGAATGCATCTTACCTTGAAGGAGACTCATTCGGTAACGCAATCAAAAACTTAGCGAAGCACGATAAAATAAATTCGAGCTTTACTCCGTCGAGCGAAGGGGCTAAAGCTGCCAAGCCTAATAATGTTAACGCCCCATTTCACACGGCTTACTGGGGAATGAGAGCCGACTATGTGCTGCCCTCTAAAGCGGGATTTGACATCAAAGACGGTGCTGTTTTCTGGCCAACAAAAGATGAAGAGACCTATCGTTTAATCAGTGATCGTAAGGCTTCTTCTGATCATCGTCTCGTGTGGTTAGATTTGATACTTAAATAATATCGATAAGGAGATTGCCTGCTTGCTGGGGAATAACAAAACAAAAGGGCTATTTGTTGTTTTTGTTGTCGCAATTACCTTACTTATCACACAGTTTTCTGAACGTTTATTTCTACCTACGCCCGATGCCGTTTCTCATTCTGGAAATGGTGTCGAGCAAAAGGCGTTTCAGCTCGCCTATTTTCCAAAACCTGCGGATAAAAAAACGGTTGCCATTCACAAGCAAAGCGAGAATGAAGAAGCGTTGTCGAATCAATGCGATCGTTTTATTGCACACCATAAGTTAACCGAAGATTGGGCTAAGCGTCAGCGTTATCAATTACAAAAGCTGGTGCAAAGCGAGCCTGTTGAAAACGCAGCTTATGATTACGCTTTTAATCAAATGGGCTTTACAGCAAGTAAAGCGCGAGCACTAAAAACGGATTTTCGAAAAATTAAGCGTAAGCCTAAATATCACGATGAAGTGCTTGATGAAGTCAGTGTAGAGCAACAACGCTTAATGCGTAATTTCATCCGCTATGGTGAAGTAGCCCCTATCGAAAAGGCTGTGGATGCGGGCACCTTTCGTTTCGATGTGGTTTTTCACAATAGCCGAGGTGCTGCTTCGTTACTTGAACATATTATTGTAAAGGCCGACGAGCCTGAGTCGTTGATCAAGCATATGATTGAACTCGGTGCGAGGCCCACTTACACCGATTTAGCGGCGGCTACAGTGTTCGGTGTGTCGGCATTAACGGTTTCGGACATGTATTACGCTAGTGGCTTAAATGCCAATAAAGTACTTAAGTCTCATGGTCGTTATCACTCTTTGCTGACTCATGC
>Ga0163110_10002117_pt1 | contig 10214 bp, 20 predicted proteins | sample CRUFie1St17metaG_FD_108703 | JGI IMG/M metagenome (GOLD analysis project Ga0163110, IMG submission 108703) | Marine microbial communities from the Costa Rica Dome - CRUD Field 142mm St17 metaG | ecosystem: Environmental > Aquatic > Marine > Oceanic > Photic zone | place: Costa Rica: the Eastern...
ATCATGTAATAAGTTGTGTTAACAAAGGTGTATATGATAGCACAGTATGTGATAAATTTAATGATGAAGAGTGGGACAAGTTAAATAGTTACATCGATCATGACAGAGATTTCCTATTCACTTACGCAGGAATTCGTCAAGTAACTGATAAGTATCTTGTACAAGATAGAAGCACTGGAGAGATATTTGAAACTCCTCAGTTCATGTACATGATGATAGCAGTTACTCTCTTTCAAGATGACGATAAGTTTTACCGACTGGAGTATATTAAAAAGTATTATGACGCAATCAGCAAGCACAAAATCAACATCCCAACACCAGTCATGGCGGGAGTTAGAACCCCCATTCGCCAATTTGCAAGTTGTGTTCTGGTTGATCTTGATGACACCCTCGATAGTATCTTTAGTGGCGATATGGCTATTGGCAAATATGTCGCTCAGAGGGCAGGTATTGGTATCAACGCAGGTCGCATCAGGGGCATCAACAGTAAAATCAGGGGTGGAGAAGTTCAACACACAGGTGTTATCCCCTTCCTTAAAAAACTTGAGTCAACTGTCAGATGTTGTACGCAAAACGGTATCAGAGGAGGGTCAGCTACTGTCCACTTTCCTATCTGGCATCAAGAAATCGAAGACATCATCGTCCTCAAGAACAACAAAGGAACAGAAGACAACAGAGTAAGAAAATTAGATTACTCTATTCAACTATCTAAATTATTTTATGAGCGATTCTTGCAAAGTGGCACCATTAGTTTATTCAGTCCTCACGATGTGCCTGGTCTTTACGATGCTTTCGGAACTGAAAGTTTTGATGAACTATACAAACAATACGAGTCCGATGAATCCATCCCTAGAAAAACTATTGGTGCCCAAGAATTAATTCTTGATCTTCTAAAAGAGAGAGCAGAGACTGGTCGTATTTACTTGATGAATATTGATCATTGTAATACTCATAGTTCATTTAAAGATAAGATTGAGATGAGTAATCTATGTCAAGAGATTACTCTACCAACCAAACCTATCCAACACATTGATGGTGATGGTGAGATTGCTTTGTGTATTCTATCTGCTATTAATGTTGGTAAGATTAACAGGTTAGAGGAACTTGATGAACTATGTGAACTTGCTGTCCGTGGTCTTGATGCTCTGATTGATTACCAACAGTATCCTGTAAAGGCAGCAGAACAGTCTACAAAGAACAGAAGATCGTTGGGTGTTGGATTCATTGGTCTAGCACATTATCTTGCTAAGAATGGTGCTAAGTATGAATCTGCAAAAGCAAATGATTTAGTTCACAAACTTACAGAGAGATTCCAGTTTGCTCTATTGAGTGCATCTAACGCTCTCTCAATGGAGAAAGGACCATGCGGTTATTTCGGTAAGACTAAGTACGCAGATGGAGTTCTTCCTATCGATACATATAAGAAGGACGTTGACGAGATTATATCAAATGACTTACTATGTGACTGGGAGTTTCTTAGGAAACGTATCCAGAAATATGGGTTACGGAACTCAACATTGTCTGCACAAATGCCATCGGAGAGCAGTTCCGTTGTGTCAAATGCAACCAATGGAATTGAACCACCTAGAGATTACCTGTCCATTAAGAAGTCAAAGAAAGGACCGCTTAAGCAAGTTGTTCCGTCTTATGGGACTTTAAAGAATGCCTATACATTGCTATGGGACATGCCAGATAACAAAGGTTACATTAACATAGTTGCTATTATGCAAAAGTTCTTTGATCAGGGGATCAGTGGAAACTGGTCTTATAATCCAGAGAACTATCCTGATAACGAAGTACCTGTATCAGAAATGGCAAAGGATCTACTAACAACCTACAAGTATGGTTGGAAAACTTCTTACTATCAAAACACATATGATTCTAAGAAGGATGGTGATGATGTAAATGTTGACAATCTTATTAACGAACTATTAACCACCGAGGAGGAAGTCTGTGACAGTTGTGCAGTCTAAAGAAATCACTGGTATGACAGTCTTTAATAAAAAAGCTGTTGATACTACAAAACAATTCATGTTTTTTGGAGCACCATTAAGTGTGCAGAGATATGACCAGTATAAGTTCCCAACGTTTGACAGATTAACACAGCAACAACTAGGATATTTCTGGAGACCTGAGGAGGTATCACTCCAGAAAGATCGTGCCGACTACGCACTTCTTACAGAGCAACAAAAACATATCTTCACAAGTAATCTTAAGTATCAGATTATGTTGGACTCTGTACAAGGTAGAGCACCTGGTATGGCATTTATTCCATACTGTTCTTTACCTGAGTTGGAAGGATGTATGCAAGTGTGGCAGTTTATGGAGATGATTCATAGCAGATCTTACACATACATCATCAAGAATGTATACTCTAATCCTTCAGATGTATTAGATCATATCCTTACTGACGATAACATTCTCTCTAGAGCAGAGTCTGTTACAAAGTCTTATGATGACTTTATTAATTACGCACATGAATATGATCAGAGCACTGCTTGGACACCTGAGATGAGGTCTCATATTAATTCAGAGTGGACAAGACGAGATCTTAAAAAATTCCTCTACAGGGCAGTCGCCAATGTCAATATTCTAGAGGGCATTCGTTTTTATGTTTCTTTCGCTTGCTCTTTTGCATTCGGTGAGAACAAACTCATGGAAGGATCAGCAAAGATCTTATCCCTTATCGCAAGAGATGAGTCACAGCATCTTGTGCTTACACAACAGATCTTAAAGAACTGGTCTGAGGGTAAAGATGATCCAGAGATGCAAGAGATAGCAGAAGAAGAGAAAGAAACAGTAGCAAACATGTTTAAGAAATGCGTCGATGAAGAAAAAGCATGGGCAAACTATCTGTTTAAGGAAGGTAGTATGATTGGATTGAATGAAAGACTACTACACAATTACGTAGAGTGGATTGCTAACAGAAGGATGAAAGCAGTAGGTTTGAAACCTATATACGATCAACCCCTTAGAAATAATCCACTACCTTGGACTGAGCATTGGCTCACATCTAAGGGACAACAAAATGCACCACAAGAAACGGAGATTGAATCTTATGTCGTTGGAGGAATTAAACAAGATGTCACAAAAGACACCTTCGCAGGATTCTCCCTCTGATCCAGAATGGGACTTAGAGGATTTAAAAAAAGCAATAGTTGATAGTGCTGAAGAGTATGATAGGTTGTTAGATAAAGCAGGTCAACATGAACTGCCAAAAGGAACAGCAGAAGCAATGTGGGAGATGGAACGTCATCTATGGGCACAAAGAGAAGGTAAGTACGACGAGTCTAGTTTTTAATGTATACAGCACTTCCACCAGAATTACATATTAAAGATAGTCCTGTTGCAGGACAAGGACTATTTGCTAAGGAGGATATAGATGCTATGATGTATCTTGGTATCTCTCATGTTGTGGTGGATGGTGATATTATGAGAACTCCTTTAGGTGGATTTGTAAATCATAGTGAAGATCCTAACTGCGTGAAATGGTATGTACAAGAAGATTGGGGTAAGATCTATCATATGAAAACTACAAAGGAAATCAAGAAGGGAGAGGAACTCTTTCTTAAGTACACGTTTTACTCTATAACTTGACTAAATAATTATGTCATGTTATCATGACAATACGTTCATCCCATTAGGGACGCAAGTAAGCCGACTCGGAACGGATACGTTCATCCCATGTTAGAACTTTTAATCGCTACGTCTATCACATGTTCAGAAATTGAAGGTCTTGTTGCGAGAGCAAAAAGTTATCCTGATTTAACTGAGCATCAAAGACAAGAAATCATTGATCTTTATCAAGTAGATCTTGTCAGAGACATCGGATTGGAATGTAACTGGGACGCAAAAGTTGACTGAAGGAACGGGGTAAAATCCCTACTACTTTGGAGTAACACAATGGCACAAGTCACTTATCGTGGTGTCACCTATGACACTGACGAGTACCGCAAGATGGTACAGATCGAAGCACAGAAAAGAAACCATGATCTCATGTATCGTGGTATCAAGGTAGAACGTAAGTTCGCTTCTAAAAGCTAATCACATTCTAATGTGTTGATATACTAAGAGGGGTTGTGCCCCTCTTTTTTATGTGTTAATATATACTATAACCTAAATCACAGGAGAGTCATGAAAATCTTTCTGGACTGTTCTGACCCAGATCTTATTGCTTCTGCATTTGAAACAGGATTAATCGATGGAGTAACAACAAATCCTACTCTGATGCTGCAAGCAGGCGATGATCCTAAAAAAGTAATTAAAGAAATCTCTTCTATTTTTCCTTGGGACGCTTCAGTTTCTGCTGAAGTAGTCGGAGAAACTACAGAAGAGATGCTTAAAATGGCAGATGAGTATCTGGAGATCGGACCAAACATTACAATCAAAGTCCCTTGCACAGTGGATGGACTAAAAGCATGTAAGTCATTAACAGATGATGACGTTCATGTTAATGTAACATTAGTATTCAGTACAGCACAAGCAATCCTTGCTGCAAAAGCAGGAGCAACTTATGTTTCTCCTTTTGTTGGACGTGTATACGATCAACACTGGGATGGAAGACACCTTATCGAGGAGATCGCAGATGTATTCGCTACTCACCAAGTCAAGTCGCAAGTACTTGCCGCTTCTATCAGAGAACCTATTCAGGTCTCCGATGCTTTTAGAGTGGGAGCTGACATATGTACTATTTCGGTTCCCATTTTTTACCAACTTTATAAACACGTTCTCACTGACAAAGGGTTAGAGAAATTTGATAAGGATTGGCAAAAACTGGTAGGCGGTTAAGTGAACGGTAGAGTGAATAAGGTAACGATGGTAGCCCATATCATGAAGATGAAAACTGGGTTAGATAATGGATGGTATCCTGAATGGGATGACAGACAACGAGGAGCAGCACAAAGGATACTGCTCAATGTATTAGAACACTTAGATGAGTACTGGGAGTAATGGAAAAACGAAACCTCAAGACACTGATAGCAGACATAGAGAGAGCGTTAGCAGAGTTGAAGTCTGAAGTTTATTCAGATGCTTCTGCTTATCGTATAGATAGTGGCGATGGAATCAAATCCTATGCCCAAGTTAATGATGAAGACGGAGAGTGCGACTAATGAAAAGGATACGAAAACTTCTGAGGGAAGTTATGAAAACCCCTGGACCTATCAGGGTTCAACTTTTACTTCTGACGACATTAACGGTTTCTTCGGTTTCGTCTACAGGATTACTAATCTACAAACTGGCAAGCAATACATCGGCAGAAAATATTTCACACAGCGTCGTAAACCTAGAGGTGGCAAGAGAAGGGTTACGTCTGAGAGTGACTGGAAAAAGTATTACGGAAGTTCTGACGAACTTAAAGCAGATAGAAAGTTACTTGGAAACCACCTCTTCAAAAGAGAAATAATTAGCCTACATACTACACTGGGTCAAACAAACTTTGAAGAGACCCGACAACTATTTTTAAACAATGTACTTACGGAGGCAATGTCAGATGGCACACCAGCGTTCTACAATTCAAACATACTGGGTAGGTACATGCGAAAGGACTATTTCAATACTGGCACATAAAGGTTGACTCCCTTCACGGAGTTTGTTATAATCACAAGGTAGTCCATCATTGTCTCTCATGAACTTTGAAGAAACTGATTTTGAAGTAGAAGATGCTATGGTCGATATTATGATCGATCACTTGCATGAGTTTGCAGAGCTTGAAAATGAACGGACTACCGTTGGGTCAGTAGCTCAGCGGAAAGAGCAACTGCCTTCTAAGCAGTTGGTCGCAGGTTCGATTCCTGCCTGACTCGTTGCCCTTTAGGGCATAACGGTCCATTAGAGGAAAGTATATGACTACAGCACAACGCTTCTCGCCTCATATTGATTTACTATATGAAGCAATTGATCGTCAGGTAGTTCTTGACACCGAGTATCCTATCATTTATAATGAAATTATGAAATATTATGAGGAGAAAGGAGTTGATTTCTATGGTGATGTAGATGAGAATTATGACATTCTCCTAAACAAACTTGAACGAGACCTTTATTATGAACACAATTCTTGAACGTTTCCCTTATCGTTATGTTGAGTGTGGCACACTTGAGATCAATGGTAAACCAGACTATCGTATTCAAAAATTCAATGAGTACACTAGGAGATACAATGACATGTATCTTCTTGACAGTGTTATGCAACTAGACTATGCTATGGAAGACTTTGAATATACTAAATGGTTAGATCCTGAGGGTGTTCCTTGCTATGTAAAAGATCACGCATCATGCTAATTGAATCTCTTTTTCCAACTTATCTTTACAGTGATATCATTCCATTTGATATTGATCTAGACTATCTCAATGGTCTAGATTATAAAATGTATGGATGTGGCACTGGATACAGTAGTGAAAATGAATTGATTCTTGAAGAAGAACCTTTTGCAGAATTAAAAGAACAAATTGATGCTGCTATAAACGTTCTACATTTTGATACTCTTCAGAGTTCCCAAGGAACTCCAGTCCTTGTTCAATCATGGATAAACTATCATAATCCTGGTGATTTTGCCCCAGTGCATAATCATACAAATTGTTATTACAGTGGTGTTTATTATTTAAATGCCCCTATAAATGGAGGAGGCATCTTCTTTCATAAGCAAGATGTCTTCAGATCAAAAACTATCAAACTTGAATCTCATAGAGACAATCAGTTTAATACTGATATATACTTTCATGAGTTAAGGAAAAATTCACTCCTTATATTCCCCTCATACTTACCTCACTCTACACAAGTAAATAAATCTGATCAAGTTAGATATTCATTAGCATTTAATTACTTTATTGAAGGTCAGTTCGGGCACCAAACTAGTCAAATTAATCTACGTGTTGTAAAATGAACCCTTATCTAACAGCAATTCAAGCACTTGAAAATTGTGTCAAGGATGCTATGGAAAATAATGTTGATGCAAATACTCAGAGTGAGATCTGGAGACACTACCAAGGTGTTAAAGCAATTGCAAAACAACTTGATCAAGATACAATTAATTTCGACATTGATACAGACCTTGGTACAGTTACCTTTGACACTTCTGACACATTTAGTACAAACGGAGTTGAATTCAATTTGAGTTCTAGTCCTGATGTGATTACGTTCAACTAGTCTTTGCCAATAGACTATAAACTAGATGGTTTTTCAACAGTAAGCTAGTTGCACATAGCGATTACAATGTTTTAAAAGGGGGGGCGGAAATCCCTCCTTTTTTATTGCTTATCAGTATCTTATGGTATTGATAAGCAATTTTTATAGACCGTACCTCTTGACATCTCTTAATCTTTCCTATATAATATTGTTACGTTTCTTAACAAAACAGAAATGACTTCAACAACGCCCAGTATGAAGAAGTATACAACGACTGAGTACGGCAAACAAAATGTATTCGCAGCAGAACCTCCTATGGAGTATGTTGAGAACTACGAAGGATACGGTCCTCATGCAGAGAAACTCAATGGTCGCCTAGCGATGATTGGATTCTTCGCACTAGTACATAACTACATCCTCTTCGGAGCAGTTATTCCAGGTATCTTCTAGACCTATAGGTCTCTTACACCACTAGCAAACGTGTATAAAATGCTAGTTACTTTCTATCCCTATTAAAAATCAAACGAAAGGAGTTTAAAACAATGACACCAGAAGCAGAAAAGTTTAATGGTTGGGCAGCAATGCTCGGTTTCGTAGCAGCATTCGGTGCTTATGCTACTACAGGTCAAATCATTCCAGGCATTTTCTAATGTCAAACCAAAATATCTTTCTTAAAGCACAAGGACGTGCGGCAATGATGGGTTTCCTAGTTATCTGTGGAACCTACGCATTTACAGGACACATCATTCCAGGTATCTACTAATGGCAAAACAAAAACAATCATCAAAGAACAATGAAACAGATCAAGTCGATTTCTCCATCGCTGAGAAGTGGAATGGTATTGCTGCTATCGTTGGTTGTGTTGCAGCCTTTGCTAGTTACAGTTTCTCAGGTCAACTCATACCTGGTTTAGTGTAATGTCATGCAGGTTGTTCACGGTCAATAGAATTGATCTAGTGAAACTACTAGTGGCAATCAATTTGCCTCTCCTAGTAGTTTCAGCAGCAACCTTTTCTATTACAAGAATAATTTGAAAAGTTTACAAAACTAAATACTTATTATTAAATCGTTACAATTCGGACTAAATTAATGAGCGACTTCACAATAGCCGCCCAAGACAGCATATCACCTTTAGCAGCTATACTGTGGTGCTTCTACCCAATGGCTGCTTTAGTATTGATAGAACTTATTCTTCGCACCTTTAACAATGATGATGACGATGATGAAGGTGGAAAAGGAATTCGAATTCGTCAAGATGATTTAGCGTACGCACCCTCAGGAGCATAACATGCAATACATTTTATTTGCTTGCCTTCTAGCAGCAACAGCACTCACTGATGTATTCTCAATAGTAATCCAGTGATACCTCTTGCAGTTCTATTAACATCCTTGCCACCAGGCTCTAGAGATCTCGTAGAGTTTGGATTTTTCATGTGTGTTGGAATCACTGCAGGATCGCTAGGATTGATATAATGTTACAACAACTACAATTTGGATTAGAAAATTTAATCTAAATAAATTTGTATTTTTATTCAATCTTATGCTAACAGACCTCTATCAAGATATGGAAACTCTCAATGCCTTATATGAGGAACTCTGTTGGGATCCAGAGAAACCTTTAATATTTAAAGCAGACTTTGAGAATGATCAAATCATTATCAGGTTGAAAAGAGACTAAATAAAACTGAATATCTTCGCCGCAAACAACGGGGTAACTGGCACAATCCAGTTGACACCCCGTTTTTTATGCACTATAATAATGGTATGGAAAATTTCATCAGAACCTATGACAATGTGCTGTCCGATGAGGGATGTAATCATTTAATTGAACTCATCGATAGGCAGACCATTACAACTAACAGGATTCGTGGTTTAGAAATTAAAGATAGACAAATGACCATTGATCCTTACTTCCCTACATTGGCAAAGGAGATTAATGAGGATGTAATTAATAATGCTTTTCAATATTATTGTAAAGACTTTCCTTACCTAGCACAAAGGGGTGAATGGTTGTCAGGTTCATGTCTCTTACAAAAGACACGTCCTACTGAAGGTTTCCATAACTGGCACTGTGAAAATTCTGGTTGGCAAGATGCTGCTAGATGGGTTGCTTGGATGGTTTATTTAAATGATGTAGAAGAAGGTGGAGAAACTGAATTCTTATATCAGAGTCTTAGAATTAAACCAAAGAAAGGAACAGCAGTCATATGGCCAGGAACATTTACACATTTACATAGAGGAAACTCCCCTTTAAAAGGAGACAAGTATATACTAACAGGTTGGTACACACTAACCGCAGGCATAAACACTTTTCAATTGAATGTAGATCAATGATTCTAGAAACACTTCTGGCACTCACGCCAATGGACTACAATCATCTTGCACGAGCAGTACAAGTAGAAGCAGCACCTAATACTATGGATGAATATTGTGTTGCAGCATCAATTTTAAACCGAGTAGAATCTCCACTCTATCCAAACACAGTTGCAGGTGTTGTGTATTCACCTAATCAATACGAAGGATTCCTCTACAAGAACCCTTCTGCTAAAGCATCTGTAGTCTCTCGCCTTAAGAACAACGATCAAATGCTTAAGGCATTCAAAATTATTGGAAAGAGAACTGACTTTAAGGGTCAAACTATGCTAAGATATCGCGTAGCATCGGAAGATCCGATGTGTGACCCTAGTGGAAACTTCTTTCATTTCCACTGGCAGTCTTGACAAGATACAAAACTTCATATATAATATATGTGTCTTGAAAAACAGACATTCATCTTACTCCTAACCAGGACTAAACGGAGACATCAGTCCTAATACTACCATTCAAATAACGTTCTTTTAAATTCAATGACTACCTTACAAAGAAGAGACCAAGGTCTCCTTACAGGGTGGAGCGAGTTTTGTGAGTGGGTTACAAGTACAAACAACCGCATTTATGTTGGTTGGTTTGGAGTTTTAATGATTCCTTGCTTGTTAGCTGCCGCTACTTGCTTCATCATCGCATTCATCGCTGCTCCACCTGTGGACATCGATGGAATCAGAGAACCTGTTGCAGGTTCATTCATGTATGGTAACAACATCATCTCTGGTGC
>Ga0163110_10002118_pt1 | contig 10213 bp, 8 predicted proteins | sample CRUFie1St17metaG_FD_108703 | JGI IMG/M metagenome (GOLD analysis project Ga0163110, IMG submission 108703) | Marine microbial communities from the Costa Rica Dome - CRUD Field 142mm St17 metaG | ecosystem: Environmental > Aquatic > Marine > Oceanic > Photic zone | place: Costa Rica: the Eastern...
GTCGATCATCACGGAGCTCCAGGACTCCGTGCGCGACGACGCGGCGGCCCAGGCGGCGCAGGGGTGAGTTTTAAGGGGATGTGCTTACTTAGGTGTTTAGCGCGTCGACCGCGTCGCAGAGGGCGCTCACGTCGTCGCCTTCGCGGGCGGCGAGCACGGTTTGAGCATATTGCAGGGACGCCTCCATCGTCATCGCGACCGGATGCGTGCCGCCGAGCACGCGCCGCGTGGTCGGTGCCAAATCCTCGAACATCGCCACGGCCTCGCGGATATCTCCGAGCGTGGCACAGGTGTCCTCGAGGAGTGCCCTCGCGTAAAGCGCCCTCATCCTGAGCGTGAGTTCATGGCAGTCCCCGAGAAAGCGTCGTGCCACAGGAATCATTTTGCGCATCAGTTCCTTGGCTTCTTGGAAATGATTTATGTCTTTCAGGTTCGCTGCGTAGTTGAAGGCTGCTCCGAGGGTCTCTATAGATTCTTCACCGTTGAGCTTCAACAATCCAGAGTATACGTCTCGTCGCATCTGCAGAGTGTCTTCATTCCGTCCTAGTTTTTCATACAAGCTCGCAAGATTGCACTGCGTGACAAGGATGTTGCTTTCTGATTCGCCAAAGCGCCGCGCCATAGACAACTCGGCCTCTTTCACGGACAATGCGTCCGCGTGGCGCTCTGCAGCGGATAGACCGTTCCCAAGCTTTCTCATCGCACTCATCCGAACCCATTCCCTCTCGGGCCGACCCAAGTACGTCTTCCAGCACGCCCAGCCGAGAGCGCACCCCACGACCCCGTGATGCCGTTGCTCGCACAGGCCACACGTGTGCCACCGCTTCCACCTCTCATTCATCATCTTCCAGTCCAAATTGTTCTCCTCGCCCTCCGCGAACAAAATCTTTGCCTGCTCCGCCAGGCACGACACATGCGCGAAGCCTGCCGTCCCGCGGCACGCACACATTCGCACGAGTCCCTCTTTTGTCTTCCAGTGCAAAGCTTGTGTACAGATGTAGCACGTCTGGCCCTTCGTGTCCTCCACGCACGCCTCGACCGCGACCGCGACGGCCTATGCACATTTCATATCCGCATGATATTGCTCCGCGCCACCAGCCTTTTTAATTTTCTTGCAGAGCTGGTCGGGGCCGCCCTCCTCCCAGTGTTTTTTCTGGCACTCGGCGCCGCAGTAGCGTGTGCTGCAGCGGCCGCATTTCTTGCCCAAGGTTAGCCCAAGCTCGGTGGCGCAGACGGCGCACTGCGTGAGGATCATTGGGGCAGCGTAAATTCAGCAGGCACCGATAGGTGCGATAATATGAGAATGATTTTATGGGCGGTGCCAGCGTATAGTAACATACTAGATATATTTAGCGCTGAGGGCCGGAGGCAGCCCCAAAAAGCCACGAGAGCCCCACGGGACCACCATGACCAAGATCCAGCACGTGCTCCCGGCGACGCCCTTCCACGATGAAATCGTCGTGGACGACACCAAGCCCCGGGCGCCCCAGCAACCACCACAGCCCGAGGAGGAGGTCAAGCACGGCCGCCTCGTGAAGACGTTGAAAAGACTCGAAGCGTCCGAAGCCAGGAAGGAGGACCGGGCGGCGCGGCGGGAGACGTACCTCGTGGCGTCGGGCGAGCGCGACGCGGCGCTGAAATTGCTCGAGCAGCGCCTCGGGACGTCGTGCGAGCGCCTCGAGTCTTATTTGAGGTGTCGCTTCATGGTTTTTGATCCCAAGGAGGTCGGCAAGATCGACATGGCCGACTTCGGGGCTTTATTGGGTTTGTTGAGGGACGGCCGCGACGCCCTGGACCTCGAGAAGCAACTCATGATTTTGGACGTGGACGGCGACGGCATGGTGAGCTACCTGGAGCTGGTGCGGTGGTGGCTCCGCGAGGAGAAGCTCGACGGGGAGAACGCGGAGTAAGATCTAGCCCCTCGTTAGAGAGCCTAGCCGCCGCCGCGGCATCATGACCGGTAGTCCGCGTTCTCGCTCACGTAGCCGTGCGTCAGGTCGCTCCCCAGAACCACCGAGACGACGTCCCGCGACCCGCCCAGATCAATATCGATCTCGACGCACCGGTCGTGGACGGGGCACGCCGGCGCGCCCTCGACGTCCGTACCTAGCCGCGCGGCCTTCATATGATTCGAAAGCCGCTCCTCCTTCGCCGCGTCCAGCCGGAAAAATCCGCCCTCGAAGATCGTCTCGCCGCCTAGCTTTACCACACAAGGCGAGCCCTCGTCCAGCAAGTCCGGGTCGCCCCGCGCGCCCAGCAATTGGCCCACTTTGCCCACAATCCTACCAACGTTCGGGTCGTCGCCGGCGACGGCGCACTTGAGCAAGGGGCCGTTCACGAGGGCCCGTCCCAGAGCTCTAGCCGAGTCCTCGTCCCGGTCCCCTCGCACACTAACCCTCAATACATGATTCGTGCCCTCGCCGTTCCGCACGATGTGATGGGCTAATTGCGCCAGCACGTCGCCCAATGCATTTTCAAAAGCATCCTCAGATACCTCTTGTACCTGTCCAGACGATAGCAACACGCACATGTCCGACGTCGACTCGTCGCCGTCGACGCCCACGGACCCCAGCGTGCCCTTCACGCATCGCTCCAGACACGCCTGCATCGTCGACCGCTCCATCGCCGCGTCGGTAACCAGAAAGCAGAGCATCGTCCCCATGTTCGGCTCGATCATGCCCGCGCCTTTTACTAAACCTACTAGAGAAGCACCATTCGGCAATTCGCTCCTCGCGGCTTTCGCATATCGGTCCGTCGTCATCATGGCCTCGGCAACTTTATGTGCCGAACCCTCTTGGAGCGTTAATGAAGAAGCCGCCGCGACCATCTCGTCCACCGGTAACGCCCAGCCGATGACACCTGTGGAAGCGGGGATGACGTCGCCTTCCAAACTCAAAGCCTCCTTCGCAGCGTCCGCTACGGTATGAGCACACGACACCCCGAGCCCGGGCCCCGGTCTGACATTAGACACCTTGTTGTTCGCGAGGATGGCTTGGATGTGAGGTTTCTCTCGTGCGAGGATGTCCCGGCCCACGGTCACGGGCGCGCCGCACAATCTATTCTTCGTGTAAACGCCCGCGACGAGGTCCGTCGGCGCGTCGAGCGCGATCACGCCCAAATTCATCCTCGCTTCGCTATCGGGCAGCTCCCGCGGCTTGAAATTCAACGACGCCGTGCCGCACCGGAAGCCGCGCGGCAGGACAGCTAAACTTTCGACGCGCGCGGCCCACGCGGCCTCGTCGCCGGCCGTGTCTCGCACGTCGTTCGCTAGTAAGGAGGAGGCCGGCGGCCGCAGCGCTGTTGCTTGGGCCAGCATGAGCAGTATTGCGCGGCGCATCGTGTGCAGTGCTGCACTTGCGGCAGTGCTGCAAGGGCAACCCTGGCTAGTTGTTGCGCTGTGCTGCAAGAGTGCTAGGCTCGCGCTTCCGCAGGAGCGGTGGTGCAAGTGCGGCCCCGAAGCTGATTGGAATTGCAATGAGGGCTGCTTAGGCTGTGCAGCTCAATCCTGAGGCTGAGCCTGCTAGTGTCTTACACGCTGGCTCCGACAGAACGCCTGCGCGTAGCCATCGGGGAACAGACGGGGAGGCCCGCGGAACCTCGACTCGCTGCATCCGCACCACCGGACCTGAGTATGAATACAGATACTTATAGAAAAAGCAAGCTACCAGCCAGCGCCGTTCACGTGCAGCGCGCCCCCGGCCGGCCAGGCCGGCGCGGTCGGCAGAGAAAAGCGCATGAGCGCCGGGTCGACGAACTTTTTGAGGTCGTCCGATGGGTAGACCACGTCGCACGGCGCCAGCGTGGCGCAGTCGAGCTTCTCGTAGAACCCCGGCACGCCCGTGCAGAACAGCGCCTCGGGCAGAGATTCACAAAGCCGGGCAGAAAACGCGCCCCGGACGACCGCGGCCCCCAGACCCCGCCCCCTTACCGAAGGCGACGTCGCGACGTGCGCGAGGCAGAGCACGCGCCGCTCTAATAACAAATCGCCCATGAAGAACGTCGCGATGACGTCGGCCTGGCCGTCCAACCGATCTAGGTGAATGACCCAGTCGTCGGCCGCCGCCCGCTTCAGAATCGTGCCCGCGCGGCCCGCGTGCTGGGCGTGCCTGGCCCCTATTTTCACGCGCCGTCCCTCCCTCAAGTTTTGCTTGTCCGCCACATTCACACATCGCACGAACGTCCGCGCGGCCGCGACGACCTCCTCCCCATCCTCGACGTAGTGGAGCTGCTCCTCGTCGGTCGCTGCCGTCGTGGCTCGCCTTTCGATGGCCTCGGCGCAGCGGTCCCTCCCTTCCGCCGTCGGGAAGGCGGCGGTCCAGAGCGCCGCGATGCGCCCTAGGGTGGCGTCGTCGAGGGCGATTGTGGGTTTCGTCTGGACGGCGACCTCGGCCATCCTGGAGGCTTGGCAGCGGCTCGGCCGCAGCGATGCGAAGCTCTCTTGGATAGCCCTCGCGTCCCACGCCGCGCGGGGTCGAGCTACGCGATTTTTTTGGCTGACTCAAAATCGCGAAAACCCGAGGCGAAGGAGCCGTCCGCGATGAATTCGAATCCTGCACCGATGCGGGTGCACGCGGAGGCGTCCCGGGGGGGACCGCACGAGCCTTCCTCCGGCCGCCTCTCCCGGCAGGCAGCGCACGACGCGTCAAAAGTTCGCGTACGAGCAGTGGCCGCAGCCCCGCAGCCCCGGTAGGAGGTCGCGAGCCAACGAAGCAGCCGCTCCTCCTGCACGCCACCGACGCGACGCGGCGCTCGCTCGGGAGCCGGATGGAGGTCCCAGGGAGGAGAGGCTAGCCCAAGTCCCGAAGCGGGCACGCCGCAACGATGGCGAAGAAGCCCAAGTCCCCCAAGCCCGCCGACCCGATCCTCAACAAGCGCAAGGTCGGCCCGGCGCCCACCGTCATCTCGGCGAACCTCAAGACGATGAAGCGGTCGAACAAGGAGCTGGCGGCGCAGCGCGAGGCGCGCATGCGCAACGCCGCCGAGCGCGCCGCGCCCAAGGAGAAGAAGGAGCGGTTAGCTGTGAGGGGCGAGGCGACGCGCAACGCGCAAGCCGGTAAATCCAGCAGTGATACTCCCATGAAGGACAGCGGCGCGAAGGAGAAATCCGCGCTCGCTGTGGTCCTGGCGAAGTGCTTCAAGAGCCTCGCGCGACCGACGGTCAAGCTGCAGCACCCGCAAGCCATCAAGATGACCGAAGCGTTGGGACTGGGCCAGCGACATTTGCGGATCATGAGGGACCAGTTCGATGATATAGATGTGGACGGTTCCGGCAATATTGATGCGGTGGAGCTCTTCGAGGCCATGGGCGAGGTCAGGTCCAAGATCACGGAAGAGCTGTTCGCGATGATGGACATGGACGGGAATGCGAGGTTGGACTTTGACGAGTACGTCGCCGTGGCGCTGTCGTACTGCATGTATACCAAAGATGATATATTGAAATTTTGTTTCGATCTCTTCGATCTGGATTCAGGAGGTACGATCGACGAGAAGGAGTTCACGGAGATGTGCGTCGCCGTTTCCGCGGGCGACCCCTTGTTCTCGGGGAATTTTCGGATGGCTCTGGAGAATTTTGATACGAACGACGATGGTCTTATTGATTTTGACGAGTTCCGGAACTTGAATGATCGGTACCCGATGATCCTGCATCCGGCCTTTCGCATGCAGGACAAGCTCCAAAAGTATACGTTAGGAGAAGAAGAATGGGTCAAGGTCATGGAGAACATTAATTACTGGCAAAAAATAAAAGAGTACACGGACAAGGAGGGCGAGGCGCCTCCCTCATCACGGTGGGAGCGGTTCCGGGAGAAGTATCTGCGGAAGTGCTTCGGCCACCCGCCCGTGGACCTCGAGTACATCGCCTCCCAATCGAAGATGGAGCAGGCTAAACGAGCAGCGGCCGAGGAGGCGCGGCTCAAGGCCGGGGGCTAAGTTAACTTTAGTAATAGAGGTACTCCGCCGAGGCGGCCGCGCGGCGGTGGCGTCTGCACGAGCCCTGCTCTTCTTGCTGGTAGGTGGAAGCGCGAGTCATCCGGCTCTGTGCGAGGCGCGGGCTGCACATCGATCAGCAGATCTCACTTGCTAGTGTCTTACAGGCCGCTTGCGCGCGATCTAAACACGATCGGCGCGGCCCTTGGTTGACGCCCCCCACGGGCTGGAGTTAAAACACGCGCCTTAGGCCCTCACGACGCGGGTTTCGAAGGACAGTTCTCCTTGAGCCAGTCGAGACCCTCGTACAACCCGTCGCCCGTCGTCGCGCAGCAGGCCTGGATGTACCACTTCCGCCCTCTCAAGGAAGACAGCTGGAGCGCCTCGGCGAGTTGCGCCGCGGGCGCCGCGTTCGGCAGGTCCTGCTTGTTCGCGTACACTAGTACCACAGCGTCCCGCAGCTCGAACTGGTCGAGCAACCCATGTAATTCGTCCTTCGCTTGTGAGAGTCGATCCCGATCATTGCTATCAACAACAAAGATCACGCCCTGCGTGTCCGAGTAGTAGTGGCGCCAGAGCGGCCTTATTTTATCTTGCCCGCCAATGTCCCACACCGTCAGCGTCAGATTGCCGTACTCGATGGCCTCGACGTTAAACCCGATGGTCGGGATCGTCGTCACGACCTCGCCCAGTTTGAGCTTGTAGAGGATGGTCGTCTTGCCCGCGGCGTCGAGGCCGACCATGCACAGTCTGGCATCGAGCTTCGTCCAGCCGTCGAGCCCCATGAGGGAGAAGAGCGCGCCCATGATTCGTGGGCACCGGTTTCGACGCTTGCAAGGACGCCGGCGCCGGCTTTCCAGCCAGGAGGATTTGTAATTACGAGGGTGCTACGCGGTCTGCACGGCTCGCCGCGGCGGCGGCGCTGCGGCTGCGGGTCGGCTGGCGACGGATGATATCGCACGATGCTGCTTGCTGCAGTATCTCGAGCAGAGGCCGTGAAAAACCCAAAGCTGACCAAGCTTAGCGTCTGTAAGACACTAGATTTTCAAGCATAGGGTATGCTTGGACCAAAACGCCGTGGTTTTGGCACATACGGACCACCAAGGGTCCTCCCTGCATCGCCTCGCTGCCGGAGCATCGCTCCGATTCGCTGCGGCGCACCGCTACGAGCCGGAGAGCCTGCCGCCAAAAGCAGAGCTAGCGCGCGACGCGCGTAGACACCAGCGGGACCCATGGGCAAGGCCCAGGAGAAGCGCGAGGCCGCCGAGAAGGCCGCGGCCAAGAAGGCCGAGAAGGACGCCAAGAAGGCGGCGCTGAAAGAGGCGCGCGCGGCGAAGAAGGCGTTAAAAGCGCAAGTCAAGGAGGCGGTGGAAGCGCAGAAGAAGCCGCTTCCTCCCAAACCGGAAGAATTGAACGAAAATAATTGGAATGACGCATCCCAAAAAGCCCTAGACGACGCGTTACGTTCCCATGCCCCGCTGCCGAACCAGGTCGAGCGGTGGCGCTTGATCAGTCGAGACGTGCCGTCGTACTCGTCGCGGGCCTGCGCCCTACGCTTTTTGGAAGTGAGAAAAAATATAAAAAAACTCAAAGATTGGGAGGCCGAGTGCCGCGCCGTGACGCTCGCGAACGCCGCGCTGTCGAAGTTGGACGGGAGGGCGAAGAAGGACATCGAGGAGAAGGCGCGACGAGCCTACCAGGAAAAGGCCGGCGTCAAGACGGAAGAAGAAAAAGCGGCAGAGGAAGCGCGGCAGCTCGCGGAGGCCAAAATGGGTAGGGTGCTCAAGGCCGACGACGGTGCTGCGGCTGATTTACTGGCCGCGCAAGGGGTAGTAGCGACCTTCGCCGCACCTCCAGCGAAAGCTCATAGGAACGTCAAAGACGTGAATGTCAGTAATCTCGGCGTCTCGTTCCACGGCGCGCCTATATTGGATGGGACGACGTTCGTCATGAACTGGGGCAATAGATATGGCTTTGTTGGTCGCAATGGTTCGGGCAAGTCTACGGTTATGAGGTGTATCGGCGCTCGAGCGATTCCCATACCCGCGGCGATCGACATCTATCACTTGACGACCGAATACCCACCGACCGACGAAACGGCCCTGGAAGCGGTCATGAAGGTCGACGACGAACGAAACGAGTGCGAGCGGGAAGTAGACGAACTCAACGACCTGATGGCTTCGGACGCATTGGACGAGGACGCGCACAACGACGCCGCGGACCGGTTGAACGTTTTATATGAAAGGTTGGAGGAGCTGGACGCCGCCACCGCGGAAGCTAGAGCAACTGATATCTTAACGGGATTAGGGTTCTCCGCGGACCGGCAAAAACAGAAAACCAAGGACTTTAGCGGTGGCTGGCGGATGAGGGTAGCTCTAGCGCGCGCTCTATTCATCCAGCCCGCTCTCTTGTTATTGGATGAACCTACCAACCACCTGGACATGGAGGCCGTCGTCTGGCTCGAGGACTACCTGTCGAAGTGGCAGAAGATGCTGTTCATGGTCTGCCATTCCCAGGACTTCCTGAACAACGTGTGTACACATATCTGCCATCTGGACCAATTGCACAAACAGCTTGTGTACTACAAAGGCAACTACGATAGTTTTGTCGAAACGAAAAGGGACCTACAGACGGAACAGATGAAGCGCTGGGAGGCGGAACAGGCGGACTTAAAGCAGATGAAGGAGTACGTGGCCAAGTTCGGCCACGGGACCGCCAAATTAGCGAGACAGGGCAAGTCGAAGGAGAAATTGTTAGCGAAAAAGATGGCGTCGGGCTTGACGGAGAAGCCCGTCGAAGAATTATCGCTGAAGTTCCGGTTTCCCGACCCCGGGCACCTCAGCCCTCCCGTCCTCCAAGTGAACGAGTTGACCTTCGGATACGGAGACGGACCGAACTTGTACGAAAATGTCGACTTCGGCTTGGATCTGGACTCGAGAATCGCGTTGGTCGGCCCGAATGGTGCTGGTAAATCGACATTAGTGAAAATCATCAATGGCGAACTTACGCCGCGACGAGGCGCGGTGCGACCCCACGGCCACCTCAAGATGACGAAGTTCACGCAGCACTTCGAGGACGTGTTGGACTTCACGAAGACGCCCCTGCAGTGGTTCATGGACCGGTACCCCGAAACTACAAGAGAGGACGCGCGGAAGTGGCTCGGGAGGTACGGCACGTCCGGCGTCGTGCAGCAGCAGACGATGTCGCAGCTCTCCGAAGGCCAGAAGGCCAAGGTCGTTTTTTGTCATATGGCCAAACAATCAGCACACATCCTGCTGCTGGACGAGCCGACGAATGCACTAGATATGGAAATGATCGATTCGCTCGCGGACGCCATCAAGGCGTTCAAGGGCGGGGTCGTACTTGTAAGTCACGACATGCGATTAATTAGCCAAGTGACGGAGGAGATCTGGATCGTCGATAAAGGTTTAAGGAAGTACGAGGGCGACATCGGGAATTTCAAGATGGACCTGCGGCGGCAGATGAAGCTCGAAAAAGAAGACAAGAAGAAGAAGAAGTCTCCCAAATTGGCCCCGAAGGCGCCTTCACCTCCTCCGTCTTTTAGGCTGGACCAGGCGCCGCCGCCCGCGCCGCCGCCGGCGCGGAACCTGGACGCGCTCCGCGGTACAGCGCCGGCCGCGTACGTGCCGCCCGGGCGGCGGGGCGACGGCGCGTGGTAGCTCGCGAATTATTGTGGACGGAGTAATCTTGGCATGCTCCCTTTCTTTTTGGACCGCGTCGTCCGATTTAGCTCTCTAATTTGGCGGCGTTGGCGGCGCATTTTGTGAGGATCATCCTGTCTTACATCGTGTGGCTTGTGAGCGTCGCGCGGCGGCGTGGAAATGATAGGTCAATATGGTACGGTAGTACCTTACCGCAGTATGCGGTTGCCTATTTGTATTTCACGCACTCAAATTGAGCCGCGGTAACGTCATAGCCAGAGGAGTCTGCTCGCGGCGCGTGACGCGCCGGCTGCTGTGGCGCCCTCTGCCTAGCTAAATTTAATGGCGGCGTTGATGCCAGACTGGACCACGCGCAAGGCGCAGGACGCCAGCGCTGAGACAGCGCCGGCCACCGTCGACGCGGACATCTTCGGCTGGGACAGCGACGAGGAAGTCGACGCGGAGGTCGCCGCGCTCACGGCGAGCCCCGTCGCGTTCCGGGGCTACAAGAGCGCGAGCAAGGCGCGGCCGTCGGCGCCGCCGCCGACGCGCTGCACGACGCCGCCCCGGACCGGCCGCCGCCGCTCGCCGCGGCCCCCGACCGATAAGGCGCCGCCGGCGGTCAA
>Ga0163110_10002120_pt1 | contig 10205 bp, 7 predicted proteins | sample CRUFie1St17metaG_FD_108703 | JGI IMG/M metagenome (GOLD analysis project Ga0163110, IMG submission 108703) | Marine microbial communities from the Costa Rica Dome - CRUD Field 142mm St17 metaG | ecosystem: Environmental > Aquatic > Marine > Oceanic > Photic zone | place: Costa Rica: the Eastern...
ATAGGCGTGATATCCAGTACCGGTAACAACAAATAGAAATAATTCACGGTGGTGCGATAAGCGATAAAGTCATGGGAGCGGAATAACTGACGCCCTTCTTCGTGATTCATCGCCGAATTAACCACTTTGCCCGTGTTGTATTCGCGATCAGGCTTATTAATCGAATCGGGAACATGACTGGAAATGGATTCAGCAAGTTCACCGAAATTTTGTTCCGTAGAGGAAACGTCACTTTCTGCGCTGATAATAGCTTCGTAGTTGCCATTAACGACGTTAAGGTTGTCCTCAAATGTTTGATTTAGCACTTGATGCCAGTGATGCAGAATGACTTTCTGACCGGGATGAAGCTGCGTTGCATCAAGCTGATTTAGCGCAACGTTTTCAATATTCGCGTCGATAAAGGCTGCGTAGTTTTTGTCCAGTGCATCAAATTTAGCGCGTAGCTGATTACCTTTATCAAAGTTTTCAAAGAAATATTCAGCGTGAGATCGAAACGAAATGTACCCTCGCTTTAATCCATCAGGGCGAAACTGTGCCGCCGTTGCAGCAAGCATGTACACCAAAGTGGCGAAAAAGGCGTTCGAATCCGCTTTCTTAAGCTTTAGCATGGCAAACAACAACGGCGTCGCGTTAACCAAAAAACGCTCCTTGGTATCGTGAAACCCGTCAATGTTAATGCTCTGGCTTCTCGAGTAACGGCCCACACTTACCGTATTGTTATCCAGTAACGGCAAATAGGGCGGTGGCTCAAGCTCGCTCATAGCCAGCTGATAAGAGAGCTTTTCGTATTCTTCTGGGACAAGCGAAGTGGTTGATGGATTTTGCGCTAACCACGATTGGATCACGGACGAGCAGGATGGAAACAACTTCTCATCAAATACCGCTTTGTCGCACTCAACCAGCACGTCAATATGAGGACCAAACTTCCAATGGCTTGTTACATACACAGGCAATGATTGCTTTGTTATTAACTCAACAACATCTGCTATCGGCCCCATTAAAATTGACGATTTGTCATTGTCAAAATACGCCACGCGAATCACATTCCACATAACCCGCTCCTATTTCGAACCAGACAAAGCCGACACAGGCTTTTTGGTGATTTCAAATTGGAATTCAGAAACATGCTGTGCATTTGCCACGGTTAAGTTCTGATCATCCACATCCGGCAACGACTCGCTCAATACAATGGGATAGTCGTTTCTGCTCATTGCCAAATACAACAATTGCACTAAACGAGGGTGGTCAAAATCCACGTAGAAGGGCTTCATGTTTTTAAAATCGAGGTTTGCCCAATCGAGCTTCTCATCTTGAGAGCCAGGGTTGGTATCAAACGGCGACACCCGAATAAAGCCCGAACGCGGTAAGACGTGTTGGGTAATAAACTCGCGCATTTGCTTGAAAAACTCAGCTTCAGACAACGTAATAGACGGCAACATCTCACGAGGAATCATATGAGATCGACGCACAAGCACCGTATTTCCCACTGAAATTCGAGGAATTAAGCTAATTTCCTCGCGAGAACTAAAGCGTCCACTGCGTAAAATAGGTAGCACATAAACCAACACGCCATTCATGTTCAACAGCGTCAAAACACGGTGCATATTCGGCAGCAATAACGGCATTAAAAAGCCGTGATAAACGCAATCGAGCAACTTGCCTTCTTTCGTTTTAAAGTAAACTCGGTGCGTCGCTTTATCGTAAACCAGCGACATCGCGTCCAAAGCTACTTTCACGGTTTCTTCGCGGTTAGCGGGAAACGGGGCGATATCAAGTTCTTGGTCTGCTAACTTAGGATGTTTATTGGCATTAAAGCCAAATAAGCCGGGAATTTCTGCATATTCACCGTCTCTCGAAATGTCGGAAAGGTAACCTCGAATATCCGCTAATTTATCCTCATCTAACACTTCTAAAAAGCGAGACAATAAACCCGAATGACCACTAAACACCTGGTTAATCACAAAGTGTTTTGCTTCATTTTTACTGGCGATTTGCCCTAAAAAACTATGAGAAACCCCTCGATTGCGAATCGCTTCAGGCAAGCTAGACACCCTTGCCAACAATTCGTCGTGCGACAAGTTAATGGTGTCTTCCCCTGTAAAGACCTTATCAAATAGATACTCGTTGAAAGCCTGTATCGCTGAACGAAACTCCCGCGTTATTTCACTAACAGGTGCTATTTTGTCGGGATCTGGCGTGAAATCCGGCATACCAGCACCATAGATTTCAGAAAACTCGCGTAGACACTTTAACGGCTCGCTGCATTCTCCTTCTTCACCAAACTGATCAATAAAGTAATCCGCAAAATTAGTTTGAATTAGCTGGTGAGCATCGAAAAAAGGCGACGTTTTCGTTAAAACACTAAAGTCATCGATAAAGGGCGCTAAAATACGTTTATCCACCGCCACGTTTTCATCAACAAGATAACTATTTTCAAAGAAGGCGGGATTCGATAGCTCTTCGCTAGGGTGCACTTGCAACGCGTCTTTGAATGCCTCTATTTCTGAATAAATTTCCTTTCCCAAAGCAATGCGGTCATGAGGCGTCGCAAAAGGAAACTGGTTTAATAAGGTTTCAATATTGTTAAGGTTGGTTAATGCACTTTGACCAACGTTATCGCCTGCCTTTTCAACGATGGATTTACACCATGCTTGTAAGTCGTTTTGCCCGAAAAAGCCATCATCAACATGAAAAACCTGCATCTCCAACAACTGTTGAATCACATTGCCAACAAAGGCTTCTTGCAGTTTTGGCGCGAGTTTTAATACGGCAGCAACTAAGTCTTTAATGGATAACACTTGTTGACCACTTTGGTGAAACGCAACTAATACGCATTGAATCACCTGATTCATCTTAAAGTTGATCTCTTGCTCACCACTGCCCCAAACACGACCATTAATACTGGATCCCTCAGTGATTTTTTTAAGTGAAATCCCCTCTTGGCTCACATTCAATGTTGGGTTCAATTTCAAGCTAAATGCCGCGTGAATCTTAGCGTAATCTTTCAACACGCCATCAATTAAACACTGAAATAGCCCAGATTTAACTTCCATGCGATTTTCAAGTTTTCCGCTCAGCGCCACGTTATCGGCATCATCACTGTGCTGCCAAGATCCAACAAAAACCGGGGTAAAGGTTGATAAAGGACTGGTTTTTAGCGCACTTCTCGATGCATAACGCATTAACCCTGCTTCCAACTGACGACGCTTTTTAGGCTTCACTTTTTTATTCGGGTCGCGGTACAACGATTCAAAGTCGGTGAAAAGTTTGGGATTTGAGTAACTCAAGGCGTGTTGCAAATTCTGACGCTGCCACATAGGAACGAGCCGCTCAGATGTGTCAGCAAATTCTGCTTTATAAACAGCTTCCAGTGAGTCTTGATATTCGTGGAGTGAATTGACTTGCTCAACGAGCAGGCTCACCGCAGCAAATTCTGTGTCTTTGAATAGCGGCTTTACGTCCTCTACTAAACTCACTGTCACAGGACGAACATTAAAGAGGTTTCGCTTAATTTTAAGCAACTTATTAGACGCTGACTTATCTTCCAGTCCCGGAATTTTTCCTTCAATAATTTCGCAGCCCGCTTCTTTATTTTGCTCAATGGATGTGATGAGTTCTGCCATCTCATTTAAGCATTTAACGGTTGCCCCTGTTGTTGTTCCTTGAATTAAATTTGCAGGCTCACCGCAAACGCGAATGAGGTAGTTTGGATGTAAAACAAAGCCTTCTTCCAGATGCAAATTAGTTAGACTTTTCCCAACGTTCGTATCGGTCATAACGAATTTAACCTTCTTTTATCAGCGAATTTTCGAGTGCTGCCATTAGTGTTAAATGGCAGATTTCTCGAAGGTTTTGTTTGAAACAAAGATGCAAATGAGCGCAAGAACACAAGATATGACGACAGGTGCGATAGCGGCTTCAGTGAATAAATTTCCTGCCCAAGACAAACGTAATAACTCCACAACATGAGACATTGGGACAATTTGTGCGATCGCTCGCATCACATCGTTGAACGTATCCAGCGGAATGGAAGCGCCAGATAAAAACAACATGGGTTGGAAAATCAATACACTTGCAGAAAAGGCCGAGTTAGAACGCTTGAATAAGCTTCCTAACATAAAGCCAAAGGAAAATAGGCTAAAGGCTGAAATCATTAAGCCAATCACCAGCTGTAGAACATGTGGCGGCAAAATGCGATCGAACATGAACCAGCCAAGGATAAAGACTTCAGTCATGCCCAAGGCGAAGATAATAAAGGCTTTAACCAGGGTAGAAAACACAATGGAGTTAATGCTTAAAGGCGTGATCATTAAGCGTCGGAAAAAGCCTAATTCTTTATAAACCACCAAGGACGGTGAAATATTAAATAATGCTGTATTTAATAAGATAATCCCAAGAAAGCTCGCGGTGTATTCATCGTAATAACTCGTTGAGCCGCCACCGTAGGTGGAACCACCAAAGAGCAAACCAAAAGCGACGTACATAGCCGCCGGAAAAACCAACGCGAAAAAGATAACCATTGGCTCTTGAAAATACACTTTAGCGTCGAGAACGAAATAGGCTCTGAATTTTTTTGAAATCATTATTATTGTCCATTCGCAGCGTTAACGTAGTGGGTATACGCTTGGTCTAGCGTCCCTTCGAGTTCTTCAGCCTTGGAAATAACAATGGAAGGCGCACCGTTAAAAACCACTTCACCTTGGTGAATCATCAGTACTTTGTCGGCTAATGTGGTGGCTTCTTCCATATAATGGGTGGTAAACAAGATGGTTTTGCCCTTTTCTTGTAAGCGCTGAATCAAGCGCCAAAAGTCTTGTCGAGCAATCGGGTCCAAACCCACGGTAGGCTCATCAAGCAAAACCAAGTCGGGGTCATTTATCATGGCTAGCGCGAGGGAAACACGCTGTCTCATTCCGCCAGAAAGCTCACCAATTTTCTTGTCCATAAACTCGGTTAATTCAAGGGAAGAAACGATTTCGTCGATATCCGCCGTGTTATCGAATAGCTGCATGAAAAAGTTAAGAAAATCACGGGGAGAAACTTTGGGAAATAAACGCACTTCCTGAAGGTGAGCACCTACGCGATCTAAGTGCTGCTTTTTGTTTTTCAAAATATCAATATCGAAAACGCGAATGCTGCCTTCTTCCGGCTCTTTCAAATTGAGAATTGATTCAATAAAAGTGGTTTTACCTGCGCCGTTTGGTCCAATAAGAGCAAGGGTTTCTCCGCGGTTAACCGACACACTCACATTCTTTAAAGCATACTTTTCATCATACTTTTTACTAACAGAATCAACTTTTATAATCTCTTCGATTTGTTTCTGCATTTTACAGTCTGCCAGTTGTATCCAGATGTAGATTATTACGGTCTGGAATTATTAAAATAATTATCAGGCTTGAATAATATCTTACCGAGAAAGCGCATCTTGCAGGCACAAAGAACAGTACACATCGACAAGAGCAAGACTCAACAAGATAAAAATATTTCCACATCGAGTATGTCAATCACGAAAATATAAGTCAAATATTTTATATGCTTAATTTTGATTAACTATAGATTAAATAAAGATGCATTTACGATCTTATTAAAACGGATTTAAAGGATTGGGTATTATTTATGGTTAAATATAAACACTCAATAAAAGCGCAGTAATTAAAAACTACTGCGCTTCACAATCTAACATCTCAACTAAAGTTGAGTGTATAGATTAACGCTGAACGTTAGTTTCTACGCTAACGTCACCGCCGCCACAGCTACCGCAGCAAGAAGATGAACCACAAGTAGAACAAGAGCCGCTTGATGAGCTGCCGCTAGACGCACCAGTCTCTGGAAGTGCCATTGCATTTGTTACATTAGCGATCTCTAGACCGTCAACGTTCATTTCTTCAACATTTAAATCTTCGAAGTTTACATTATCTAATAACATAATATTTATCCTATCAGTTATATTATAATTAAGGCCATTAATGACCTATTTATTAATAAGCTCAAGGCTTACAGCAAAGGAGAAAAGTAATTTTTTTCACTCCAAAGCAATTTCGAGTATGGATAGACATTATTTTTAAGTCAAATATTTTTCTTGGCTATATTTTTTCATTTAAAGGAGTTAAAAATTAAATTTAAGGCAATAGAGACCCTTCCCTAAAACAAGTATTTTAGGAATAATTAATTTTTATAAAGATTTTTATTGAGTGATTAAATTATTATAATTATTTGTTAATAAGTGCCCTTGAAAGAATCAGGGCACAACTTAGGAAATTGGCTAGTTACTTACTAACGTCTTGAGAAACTTCTACGTCGCCACCACCACAACTGCCGCAGCAAGAAGAAGAACCACATGTTGAGCATGAACCACATGAAGATGTACCACTTGAAGCGCCAGTCTCAGGAAGTGCCATTGCATTATTAACATTAGCCACTTCTAAACCTTCCACATTCATGTCTTCAACACTTAAATCATCGAAATTGATATTATCTAACAACATAGCTTTGTACCTATTTTATCGTTTTCACTCTCCCTTCCGGTAAAAGTAACAACCCCCTTACTTTCATCGAAAGGCCTTGTACTACAGACTTCACAAGAAAAGCCTGCTGGGGACAAACATCACAACAAGCTCGTAAATTAGTATTATTACAACGCAGTTTGCTGTCAATTATTTTACCCCTTTAGAATATTTATCCTATTTTTACACCAATATAAAACAAATGTTCTTTATAAAGTTATTTCATTTAAGCGCAATTTTTCAAATTTGTACGGCTCCAAATTCAAACAAGATGCTGTAAATAGTATTAGCGAGTGACGCTTAGTTTTAATCGATATGGTTGCTGGAAAAATGTAGTGAGCATGAGGCTTTTAAAGTGATGACAAAGTGGGTGGGGTATGCTGCCAATGCACCTGAGGATAATAGAAAGCTGTGAAGGACGAGTAGGAGGCAGCTTCAAATATGTCAATATTTTCCGGAAAATGTCGCTTCTACACCTTTGCTTCTTTATCTCGTTTTATCATTTACGTAAACGCGCCATTTTGGGACCGATGTTTCGATTGCATATGATTTTTGGTATATCTTTCCGGCTTTTTGAGCATTTAATATGTAACAATTTGGTATCGAGTTATTCTATTTTTTCACTAAAAAATATTTCTAATAACTAAATCCACCATCAAAAAAACCACTATTTCTCCCGCTTTCCTCACTTACGTTCCCCCATTTGATCTAACTCAATCGCTTCGCCTATGTTCAGATAAGAACCTATGTAACTTAGTAATAGAATATTCACACCTACGTAATTTCGGATAAGAAAAAATGGATATAAATATTTTAATTAATGCAAATATATTTTAGCATTTATTAATACGCCAAATTTTTTACTTTACATTTTAGAATGGAGAACACTATGAGCTATGTATCAGGTTCCGACCTGCGTAAGATTCGTATGCTTGCTGGGAAAACAACAAAGCAAATGGCAGAACTTGCGGGAGTAAAGACCCGTAAAACCTACGAAAATTGGGAGAAAGACATTGGTACGCCTAGCTTTAACCAATTTGTAGAATTGGTTCATAAATGCGGATTTAAGCCTGCTGACATCATAAAACTGTTCGTCGATAGAAAAGAAATGGAGAATGAAATGGATTTTTCATCGGCACTTTTGAAGATGTCAGAGCTGCAAAGAGCTTAAAACATACGCACCAGAGAGTGTAATTATTTTTACTTTATATCGTAAATTGGAACAGGATAAAGATGTAATTTTTTTCACCTTGATTCGCGCAAGTGAAAGAAAGCATATGAAAATACGAAGAAAGCACATCGAATGTGTCAAAGGATATAAACGAAAACAAGGTTGAAGCGCTGACAGGATTTTTACAATCTCACTAGAATCAAAAAAGGCTGGTAAAAACCAGCCTTTTTCATTCCTCGATAAAATTAACCTTTAAGGCATTGCATCAAGGTCTGCACCTTCTTTATCAACTTCTTGAGGGATTAAGTCTTCACGGCTAATGCCTAACAATAAGGCCACTAAGCTTGCTACGTAAATTGACGAGTAAGTACCAATTAACACACCAAACAATAGCGCGGTTGCAAAGCCGTGTATCAAGGCTCCCCCCACATAGAACAATGCAAGCAATACCAATATCGTTGTTAATGACGTAATGATGGTACGGTTTAGAGTCTGCGTTAACGAGATGTTGATAATCTCTTCTGCTTCGCCTTTGCGGATCTTACGGAAGTTTTCGCGAATACGGTCAGACACAACGATGGTATCGTTAAGCGAGTAACCGATTACCGCCAGTACCGCCGCCAATACCGTTAAATCAAACTCTAGCTGTAAAACGGAGAACAAACCAAGAGTAATAATAACATCGTGCGCAAGGGCCACTACAGAGCCCAGAGCGAAGCGCCACTCAAATCGCATGGTTACGTATACGAGAATACATAAAAGCGCCACCAGCATCGCCAGGCCGCCTTGCTCGGTCAATTCTTCACCAACGCTCGGGCCAACAAACTCAACTCGACGGGTATCAACGTTGTCTCCGTTGCTTTTAAGCGCGTTAACAACTTGGTTACTGATTTCCGATGACTTCACTCCGTCTCGCGGTGCAAGACGAATTAACACATCTTCACTCGAGCCAAAGTTTTGAACGATAGCGTCCTCAAAACCGTTTTGAGCAAGCAATTCACGCATTGCCGGCAAATCAGCGGGCTTGTCATAACCCACCTCAACTAACGTACCGCCGGTGAAATCCAATCCCCAATTCAGTGAGTTTGTAAATAACGATACTAACGAGCCAATAATAAGAAAAGCGGATAGAAGCATCGCGAAAACGCGAAGCTTCATAAAGTTGACTGTTTCATTTAACTTAAGTAATTGCATGTATCCCTTTCCTTAAATCGACAGCTTATTAAGACGCTTGCCACCAACCGTTAAATTAACGATCGTACGCGTGAAGATAATGGCAGTGAACATTGACGTAATGATCCCGATCATCAAGGTTACTGAGAAGCCTTTGATAGGCCCTGTACCCACAGCAAACAAAATCAATGCTGCAATCAACGTGGTGATGTTGGCATCTAAAATGGTGGAGAATGCACTGTCATAACCCCAATGAATGGCCTGTTGTGGACTTCGCCCTTCTCGCATTTCTTCCCGTATCCTTTCGAATATGAGTACGTTTGCGTCAACCGCCATACCAACGGTAAGTACGATACCTGCCATCCCCGGTAAGGTAAGCGTTGCGCCAGGAATCATCGACATAATGCCCACAATCATGACAAGGTTGGCTGCTAGCGCCAAGTTCGCTACTAAGCCAAAGCCTTTGTAGTAAATAAGCATAAAGAACAACACCAACACAAAGCCCCAAATGATAGCTTGCATACCTTGGTCGATGTTTTGCTGACCCAAGCTTGGCCCAACGGTTCTTTCTTCCACGATTTGAATCGGTGCAATCAGGGCACCTGCGCGAAGTAATAACGCTAAGTTGCGCGCTTCAGCAGGTGAATCTAGACCCGTAATACGGAAAGAAGCACCGAGCTGAGCTTGGATGGTTGCAACACTGATAATGCGCTCTTTACGCTCGAATTTAAGTTTGCCGTCAGGACCGCGCTCACGAAGAGGTTTAAACTCAACGAATACTGTTGCCATTGGCTTACCGATGTTGCGCTTCGTACCGCGAGACATCTTAGTGCCACCTTCAGAGTCAACGCGGATATTTACCTGAGGACGGCCGTATTCATCAACACCGCTGTTTGCATCAACAATGTGATTACCTTTAAGCATAACTTGCTTTTTCAGCAAGTAAGGCACGCCTTGCTCGTCTTTAACGTAAATGGTACCTGGAGGAACGCGATCTTCTGATGCATCACGCGCGTCGTGTTCTTGGTCAACCATATGAAGCGCAAGCGTTGCGGTAGCATTTAGAATCTCTTTTGCACGCGCGGTATCTTGAATACCAGGAAGCTGCACCACGATGCGCTCTGCGCCTTGACGCTGTACAACCGGTTCTGCAACCCCTAGCTGATTCACACGATTACGAATAATGGTAATGTTCTGTGTGATTGCATCGGTTTTGGTTTGCTGGAGCTTTTGCTCAGACATTTGCGCCACAAGTTGGAAACCATCGTTTTCAACGAATACCCAATCAGGGTTATTGCCTTTTAGTAGCGACTCGGCTTTGTCTAAGTCTTCTTGAGAACGGAATGTTAGCTCAACAG